>Ga0213872_10000036_pt1 | contig 129233 bp, 111 predicted proteins | sample VelepicomBERX_R2_FD_160071 | JGI IMG/M metagenome (GOLD analysis project Ga0213872, IMG submission 160071) | Rhizosphere microbial communities from Vellozia epidendroides in rupestrian grasslands, the National Park of Serra do Cipo, Brazil - RX_R2 | ecosystem: Host-associated > Plants > Roots...
TGACGAGTCCCAGCCGGTAGACCTCGGCATCGGGTCGATCCAGGGCCTCCATCACGTAAGGGCGAAGTTCCTTGCGCAACCAATCGTCTTGCGGACTGGTGAAGCCCTTCTTGTCGCGTCGCCAGGTGATGTCGTGCGGCAGCACATCGGCAAATGCCTGCCTCAACGGCGCCTTGGTCCAACCCTCGGCGAGCTTGAAGTCGACCGGCATGCGCAGGCCGGCTTCGATGACGCGGTAGTCGAGGAAGGGGCTGCGAACCTCGCAAGACCAGGCCATCGACATGCGGTCTTCGTAATGACACAGATACGGCACGCTAAGACTGCTGATGTCGCGCCATTGGTATTCGGCCATGTTCTCGAAATGGCCCAGGTCGTTGGGCCCCAGGGCGACGCTCGGCCCGAGTTTGACGGCATTGGCCCGCCCCAGGTAACGGCGGGCCTCGGGAAGTTTGAACCCATCCAGGACGGTGCCGTGGCGCAGCAGTTGCGCGCCCAGGCCGACAGCGCTCGCGAGGCGACCGCTCGCGAGGCGACGTTTGACTTCAAGAATCGGGTAGCGCTTGTAGCCGCAGAATGCCTCGTCCGCACCCTGGCCTGTCAGGACGACGGTCAGGCCCATCGACTTCGCGCATTCCATCAGCTTGTAGAACAGCACGTTGGAGAACGAGGCGACCGGGCCGTCGTTGTGCTGGGTGCAGATCCGGATCCAGTTGAACAGCGCCTCGCCGGAGTCCGCGGCAATCGAGAACTCGTGGGTCTTGCGGCCGAGATGCTCGGCCATCGCGCGCGCATGGGCGGATTCATCGCCGACATGGCCCGGGCTGGTGGCGGACAGCAGCCGCAATTCGTCTGAAGGACCGCCGACGCGGTTGGCGAGGGCGGCCATGATCGACGAATCGAGGCCGCCCGAGAGCGCGATGCCGACCGGCACGTCGGCATGCATGCGCAGTGCCACACTGTCGCGCACGAGCTCGCGAAGTTCGGCAAATTGCTCCTGCCGAGGGCGTCGATCGACGGAGTCCGGGTCCAGCCGTGGCGCCCAATACGAGCGAACCTGCTGAAGTCCTGCGGCGGGGCGAGCGAGATCGATCTCGGCGACGCAGGCTGCCGGCAGCGAAAGAATTCCGCTGACCCAGCTGCGCTCGTCGATGTCCATGAGCGAGCGAGACAGAAAGCGCGCGGCCACGGTGAGGTCGGGTTGGGCTTCGACATCCGGGTGCAGCAGCAGGCTGTGCATTTCAGACGCGATGGCCACGCCGCCGGGAATCGCGACATGGTAGATCGGCTTCTTGCCGAGGCGGTCACGCGATAGGTAGACCCGGCCACGTTGCCGGTCGAGGACTGCGATCGCCCACATGCCATTGAATTCGCGCGAGGCGGCTTCAATGCCGAGGCGTTCGATCAACTCGACGGCGACTTCCGTGTCGGTTCCAGATCTGAGCGGTGCCAGTCCATGCCGCTTGGCGAGTTCGCGGTAGTTGTAGATCTCGCCGTTGAAGATGATGACGCTGCGCGCGGAGGCCGAAGCCATGGGCTGCGCGCCCCGTTCGCTCAAGTCGAGGATGGCGAGGCGCTCGTGCGCCATGCTGACAAACGTTGAACCCAAGACTTCGGAGCTCACGCTGCCGCTGTCGGGGCCCCGGTAAATCTGGCGCGCGTGAGCCGCTCTGACAAAAGCTTCGACAGGGCGGTCGGACGCAGCGAAAACAATGCCGCACATAGGCTAGGTGCTTGCTCGGGAGAAACAACAGGAAACGCTATTTAACGTCCCCGGCACCCCTATAGCTTGCGCCACTCCTTCAACAACAGTCCCATGAATGCGGGATCGTCAATGAAATAGCGCCGAAACATTCGTCGCGGTTCCTGCAGGAAGCGATAGAACCATTCGAGACCCGCGCGCTGCATCCAAGCGGGCGCACGCCTCACCTTGCCGGCCGCGACATCGAACGTGCCGCCGACGCCCATCGCGAACGGAACGCGCATACGCGCCTGGTAGGCGCCGAGAAACTGCTCTTTCTTGGGCGAGCTGATGGCGACGAATAGAAGATCGGCACGGGCGGCTGTAATCGCGTCGACGACGCTTTGCTCTTCGTCGTGCTTCCAATACCCGTTGCGATAGCCGGCGATGCACAGGCCCGGGTATTTGAGGGGGTAGCGGGCGTTGACGGCCGCCACGACCTCTTCCTTCGCGCCGAGCAGGTAGACCCGCCAACCCTTGACCGCAGCGCGCGCCATCAGCGCTTCGAAGAGGTCGACTCCGGCAACGCGCTCCTTCAGCGGCTTGCCCAGCCAGCGAGACGCCCAGACGACGGGCATGCCGTCGGCATTGATGAGCGCGCATTCGTTGATGATGCGCCGCAGTTCAGGGTCCTTCTGAGCCTTGACAAGCTTGTCGACGTTGACGACCACATGCTGGTGCGGCTTGCCCGACGCCACGAAACCTTCAACGGTCGCCAGCGTTTCCTCCATCGACAGGTTGTCGATGAGGCAACCCATCATTTCGATGCGGCTCATGCCAGCCTTTCCGCAAGAACCGCGACGATGCGCTCAGCCGACTTGCCGTCCCAGAGTGCCGGTCGGCGACCGCGCTTGCCGCCCTCGCGTATGGTTTCCAGCGCCAGCCGAATGATGTTGTCCGGGTCGGTTCCGGCCAGCACGTTGCTGCCTTCGTCGACCGTCACGGGACGCTCGGTGTTTTCGCGCATCGTGATGCAGGGAACGCCAAGCGCCGTGGTCTCTTCCTGCAGGCCGCCACTGTCGGTCAGCACGACCAGGGCGTCTTTCCACAGGTGCAGGAACGACATATACGCCTGTGGGCCGAGCAAGGTCACGTTCGGCCCGAGTTCGATCCCATGCTTTTCGATATTGGCGCGGGTGCGCGGATGGACCGGGAAAATCAGCGGCAGTTCGCCTGAGACCGTGCGCAAGACCTTGGCGACGCGCTCGAGCGCTTCGGCGCTATCGACATTGGATGGACGGTGCAACGTGACGACCCCATAGCGGGCGTGGGCGCGCTTGAAGGCATCGGTTTCGAAGCCGGAGGAGTCGACGCCCACGAGCTGCGAGGACTGGTAGAGAACGTTGTCGACCATCACGTGGCCGACATCGAACACGACGGACGGGTCCTTGCCCTCGCGCAGCAGATGTTCGCGACCGCTTGGCTCGGTGACGAAGAACCAGTCCGAGATCGCGTCGGTCACGAGACGGTTGATCTCTTCAGGCATGCTGAGGTCGCCGCTGCGCAGCCCGGCTTCGACATGGGCGACCGGAACCCATGCCTTCTTCGCGACGATCGAGCAGGCGAGAGTCGAATTGACGTCGCCGACGACCAGGCACGCAGCGGGCTTGTCAATTGCGCACAGCTGTTCGTACGCCTGCATGATCTTGCCGGTCTGCTCGGCATGGCTGCCGCCGCCGCAGCCGAGACGCACGTCCGGCGCGGGAATGCCGAGCTCTTCGAAGAACACGTCGTTCATGTCTCGGTCGTAGTGCTGCCCGGTATGGACGATCTTCCAGGCCAGCCGGCCGTCGGCACGCAGCGCTCGGACGATCGGGGCGATCTTCATGAAGTTTGGTCTGGCGCCGGCGATAAGGTGGATGCAGGGCTTGGTCATTTGCAGGATGGTGCGACGGGGCTGGTGGCCGTACGGCGCAGTCATTTGCTACTGTCAAAATGATCTGCACGCCTCGGCGATGATAGCGGGGCACTATGTCAGTCACTGTGTCAAACCTGGGAGCTGCCATGCCGCATGGATTACGGGAACCGTCGATGCCCCGCCCCGGCGTGCTGCCTGTTTGGGCGCTGTGCGTGTTCGTCTGGCTTGTGCTGGCGCTTCCGACGCCAGGCTGGTGCATCGACGATACGGTGAATCAAGGCGAGCCGGCCGGGCTCGGTGCCCAGGCAGGCTCTGCCGTCAGGAGCGTCGCGGTGGCCGACGTTCGCGCCGATATCGATGCGTCCAAGCCATTGAAGAAGCAGCATTGGGGTGTCGAATGCAACGGCGTGGTGCGCCTGATCGGCGAGATGCCACAGCCGTCGGTGCCGGCCAACCCGGGCGTCGATGCCGCGGGGATGGATCGGGTCGGCATTGCCGCTCCCGCGATGGGGGGCGATGTCGGGATCGCCTTGCGAAGCGCGGAAACCGATTCCCTGAGTTCCGGTGCGCCTCGCTGCGAACTGGCCATGGTGGACGGCGCCCGCAGCTTCCTGCCTTTTGCGCGAGCGTTCTGGTTCGCGAGTCGTGTCTGGATCGAGCCCTGGCCCGGCTCGCACGACGAACAGATCGTCCTGCAATGGCACGACTACGACTTCGACTTGGCGCTCAATCCCTTGATGGCGCTCATTGTGCAAGGCGATCGCGCCCAACTGCTCGTGCGCTGGGAGGCCGGCAGCGGGGCGACGGTCGACCGGACGAATATCCGAATGCAAATCCTCTGGGACGGCGAGAGCCGTCAGATCAGTGGGCACTGGGCCAATCTGGTCATCCACGCGCGTATCTCGCCGGACCTCGGCGATGACGCGTTCCTGGAGTTCTGGATCGACGGGCACAAGGCCGCCAGCTACCGCGGCCCAATCGGTTACCGCCCGAGAAATCCTGCACTGAACCAGCTCAACTATGCAAAGGTCGGCATTTATCATTGGCTGGTCGGCAACCCCTGGGATCCGCGCTACCTGCTGCGCTCCGTCTATGTGCGTCGATCGGTGCTCGTTCAGGATCCGGTCGACCCCTATGTGCTAGAGCAGGTGTCGCCCCTGCTCCGCTGAGCGCGAATTTGTCTATCTGATTGAAAGCCCACAAAGTGAAAGTACTCGTCACCGGCGCGGCCGGCTTCATCGGCATGCATGTGAGCCAGATCCTGCTCGCCCGCGGCGACGAGGTCGTGGGCCTCGACAACCTCAACGACTACTACGACCCGCAGCTCAAGCGCGACCGCCTCGCGCGCCTGACCGGCAAACCGGGCTTTCGCTTCGTCGAGATGGACGTGGCCGACCGCGTCGGCATGCCCGCGCTGTTCGGGCGCGAGCGCTTCGACCGCGTCGTCCACCTGGCCGCCCAGGCCGGCGTGCGCTACTCGCTCGAGAACCCGCACGCGTACATCGACAGCAATATCGTCGGCTTCACCAACATCCTCGAGGGCTGCCGCCATGCGGGCGTGGCCCACCTGGTCTACGCGTCGAGCTCGAGCGTGTACGGCGGCAACACGCTGATGCCGTTCTCCGAGCACCACAGCGTCGACCACCCGGTCAGCCTCTACGCGGCGAGCAAGAAGGCCAACGAGCTGATGGCCCATACCTACAGCCACCTGTTCCGCCTGCCGACGACGGGCCTGCGCTTCTTCACGGTCTACGGCCCCTGGGGCCGGCCCGACATGGCGCTGTTCCTGTTCACCAAGGCGATCCTCGAGGGCCGGCCGATCGACGTGTTCAACCACGGCAAGATGGTCCGCGACTTCACCTTCATCGACGACATCGCCGAGGGCGTCGTGCGCGTGCTCGACCGCCCGGCAACGCCCGAGCCCGGCTACGACTCCGACAAGAGCGATCCGGCGCATTCGAACGCACCGTACCGCGTCTTCAACATCGGCAACCACCAGCCGGTCCAGCTGATGGCGTTCGTCGAGGCGATCGAGCGGGCGATCGGCCGCGAGGCCGTCAAGAACTTCCTGCCGCTGCAGGCCGGCGACGTGCCGGCCACGCACGCCGACGTCGAGGAGCTCGCCGCGTGGACGGGCTTGCGCCCGGCCACGCCGGTCGCCGACGGTGTGGCGCGTTTCGTGGCCTGGTATCGCGACTATTTCAAATATCACTGATTTTTAAAAATCAGCCGCCAGAATCCGGATCGTCATCGATTTTTCTTATTTCAATCCGGGGCGTCACATGAAAGTCACCACCATCGGCACCGGCTATGTCGGTCTTGTTACCGGCGCCTGCCTGGCCGAGATGGGCAACCACGTCGTCTGCCTCGACGTGAACCCGGACAAGATCCGCGTGCTCAACGAGGGCGGGATCCCGATCCACGAGCCGGGCCTCGACGTGATCGTGCAGCGCAACGTCGCGGCCGGGCGCCTGCAGTTCACGACCGACGTCGACATGGCCGTGCAACACGGCACGCTGCTGTTCATCGGCGTCGGCACGCCGCCCGACGAGGACGGCTCGGCCGACCTGCAGTACGTGCTCGCCGCGGCGCGTTCGATCGGCCAGCGCATGACCGACTACAAGGTCATCGTCGACAAGAGCACGGTGCCGGTCGGCACGGCCGACAAGGTCCGCGCGGCCGTGACCGAGGAGCTCGCGAAGCGCGGCGCCGACGTCAAGTTCGCGGTCGTCTCGAACCCCGAGTTCCTCAAGGAGGGCGCGGCCGTCGAGGACTTCATGAAGCCCGACCGCATCGTCGTCGGCTCCGAGGACGAGCAGGCGACGCTGCTGATGCGCGCGCTCTACGCGCCGTTCAACCGCAACAGCGACCGCGTGATGGTCATGGACCTGCGCTCGGCGGAGTTCACCAAGTACGCGGCCAACGCGATGCTGGCCACGCGCATCAGCTTCATGAACGAGCTCGCGCTGCTCGCCGAGAAGGTCGGCGCCGACATCGAGCTCGTGCGCCGCGGCATCGGCTCGGACCCGCGCATCGGCTACAGCTTCCTGTACGCCGGTGCCGGCTACGGCGGCTCCTGCTTCCCTAAGGACGTCAAGGCGCTCGTGCGCGCGGCCAAGGACGAGGGCATTCCGCTGCGCGTGCTCACGGCCGTCGAGGAGGCCAACGAGCGCCAGAAGCTGCTGCTCGTGGACAAGATCGTCGCGCGCTTCGGCGCCGATCTCGCGGGCCGCCGCTTCGCGCTGTGGGGCCTCGCGTTCAAGCCCAATACCGACGACATGCGCGAGGCGCCGGCGATCGTGATCGTCGACGCGCTGCTCGCGCGCGGCGCGACGGTCTGCGCCTACGACCCGGTCGCGATGCCCGAGGCGCGCCGCGTGTTCGGCGAGCGCGCGGGGCTCAGCTACGTCGAGCGCGCCGGCGACGTGCTCGAGGGCGCCGACGCGCTCGTGCTCGTGACCGAGTGGAAGGAATTCAAGAGCCCCGACTTCGACGCGATCAAGAGCCAGCTCAAGCAGCCGGTCGTGTTCGACGGGCGCAACCAGTACGAGCCGACGCTGATGCATGCGCTCGGCATCGAGCACCACGGCATCGGCCGCTGAGGCGCGCGGCCGGCGCCTCGCGGCGCCGGCTTATGCGAAGGTCTTGGCGTCGCCGAGCAGCGGCGCGCGCGCGTCCTTGTCGGCGAGCAGCGGCACGATGTCGCCGAGCGGCCATTCGATGCCGACTTGCGGGTCGTCCCAGCGCACGCAGCCCTCGCACTCGGGGGCGTAGTAGTCGGTCGTCTTGTAGAGGAAGTCGGCCGACTCCGACAGCACGAGGAAGCCGTGGGCGAAGCCCGGCGGGATCCACAGCTGCTTCTGGTTCCCGGCCGTGAGCTCGACGCCGGCCCATTGGCCGAAGCGCGGGCTCGTGCGGCGCATGTCGACGGCGACGTCGAACACCGCGCCGGCGACGCAGCGTACGAGCTTGCCCTGGGCATGCGGCGGCAGCTGGAAGTGCAGGCCGCGCAGCACGCCGCGCGCCGAGCGCGAATGGTTGTCCTGGACGAAGCGCAGCGTGTTGCCGGTCGCTTCGTTGAAGCGCGCCTCGTTCCAGCTCTCGGTGAAGAAGCCGCGCGCGTCGCCGAAGACCCTGGGTTCGACGACGAGGACCTCGGGCAGGCGGGTCGGGGTGACGGTCAACATTTGATCAGAAGGCCTTCTCGCGCAGCAGCGACATCAGGTACTGGCCGTAGCCGTTCTTGAGCATGGGCTGGGCCAGGCGCTCGAGCTGCTCGGCCGTGATCCAGCCCGAACGGAACGCGATCTCCTCGGGGCAGGCGACCTTGAGGCCCTGGCGCTTCTCGAGCGTGGCGATGAACTGGCCGGCTTCCAGCAGGCTGTCGTGGGTGCCGGTGTCGAGCCAGGCGTAGCCGCGGCCCATGATCTCGACATCGAGCTGGCCCTGGCGCAGGTACTGGGCGTTGACGTCGGTGATCTCGAGCTCGCCGCGCGGCGAGGGCTTGATCGCCGCGGCGATGTCGCAGACCTGCGCGTCGTAGAAGTACAGGCCCGTGACCGCGTAGTTGCTCTTCGGCGCCTTGGGCTTCTCTTCGATGCTGACCGCGCGCCTGGCCGCGTCGAACTCGACGACGCCGTAGCGCTCGGGGTCGTTGACATGGTAGGCGAACACGCTCGCGCCGCTCGCGCGGTCGTCGGCGCTCTTGAGCAGGCCCTGGAAGTCGTGGCCGTAGAAGATGTTGTCGCCGAGCACGAGGCTGCTCGGCGCGCCGGCGATGAAGTCGCGGCCGAGGATGAAGGCCTGGGCCAGGCCGTCGGGACTCGGCTGCACGCAGTAGCGGATGTTCAGGCCCCAGCGCGAGCCGTCGCCGAGCAGGTGCTCGAAGCGCGGCGTGTCCTGCGGCGTGCTGATCAGGAGGATGTCGCGCATGCCCGCGAGCATCAGCGTGCTCAGCGGGTAATAGACCATCGGCTTGTCGTAGACCGGCAGCAGCTGCTTGCTCATCGCGAGCGTGGCCGGGTGCAGGCGCGTGCCCGAGCCGCCGGCGAGGATGATGCCCTTGCGTTGTTTCGTCATACCAGAATCTCCGTCAACATGCGCTCGACGCCGACGCGCCAGTCGGGCAGCGTCAGGCCGAAGGCGGCCCGCAGCTTCGCCGTGTCGAGGCGCGAGTTCAGCGGCCGGGCCGCCGGCGTCGGGTAGTCGCGGGTCGGGATCGCGAGGATCTGCTCGGGCGCGACCTTGATGTTCGCGCCGCGCGCGCGCGCGAATTCAACGACGTGACGGGCATAGCCATGCCAGTTCGTCTCGCCGGCGGCGACCGCGTGGTACAGGCCGCCGAGCGCGGGGGCCGCGCGCGTCGCGCGGACCAGATGGGCGGTGAGGTCGGCGAGCAGGTCGGCGCCGGTCGGCGCGCCGACCTGGTCCGCGATGACCTTGAGCTGCTCGCGCTCGGCCGCGAGGCGCAGCATGGTCTTGGCGAAATTGCCGCCGCGCGCCGCATAGACCCAGCTCGTGCGCAGGATCAGGTGCGAGCAGCCGCTCGCCGCGATCGCTTGTTCGCCGGCGAGCTTGGTGCGGCCGTAGACGCTCAGCGGGCCGGTCGGCGCGTCCTCGGCGCGCGGCGCGCTGCCGCTGCCGTCGAACACATAGTCGGTGCTGTAGTGGACGAGCAGCGCGCCGCGCTCCGCGGCGACGCCGGCGAGCGCGGCCGGCGCCGCGGCGTTGACGGTCTCGCAGCCCGCGGCGTCGCTCTCGGCCTTGTCGACGGCCGTGTAGGCCGCGGCGTTGACGATCACGTCGGGACGCGCGGCGCGCACGGCCGCGGCGAGCACGGCCGGCTGGGTCAGGTCGCCGCCGGCCGCGCGGTCGAGCAGCGCGAGCTCGCCGAGCGGCGCGAGCGCGCGTTGCAGCTCCCAGCCGACCTGGCCGGTAGGCCCTAGCAGGACAATCTTCATGCCGCGCCGTATTGCTGCGCGACCCAGTCGCGATACGCGCCGCTCTGCACGCGGGCGACCCAGTCCGGGTGGTCGAGGTACCACTGCACGGTCTTGCGGATGCCGGTCGCGAAGGTCTCGGCCGGGCGCCAGCCGAGCTCGCGCTCGATCTTGCGCGCGTCGATCGCGTAGCGGCGGTCGTGGCCCGGGCGGTCCTTCACGTAGGTGATCAGGCGCGCGTAGGGGCCTTCGCTGCTTGGGCGCAGCTCGTCGAGCAGCGCGCAGACGGTCTTGACGATGTCGATATTGGCCTGCTCGTTCCAGCCGCCGACGTTGTAGGTTTCGCCGAGGCGGCCGCCGGCCAGCACGGCGCGGATCGCGCTGCAATGGTCGGTCACGTAGAGCCAGTCGCGGATCTGCTGGCCGTCGCCGTACACGGGCAGCGGCTTGCCCGCGAGCGCGTTGACGATCATCAGCGGGATCAGCTTCTCGGGGAAGTGGTAGGGCCCGTAGTTGTTCGAGCAGTTGGTCGTGACGACCGGCAGGCCGTAGGTGTGGTGCCAGGCGCGCACGAGGTGGTCGCTCGCGGCCTTGCTCGCCGAGTAGGGGCTGTTGGGCTCGTGGGCGTGGGTCTCGGCGAACGGCGGGTCGCTGGGGCCTAGCGAGCCGTAGACCTCGTCGGTCGAGACATGGTGGAAGCGGAACGCGGCGCGCGCGGCGTCGTCGAGCGGCGTCCAGTAGGCGCGCGCGGCCTCGAGCAGCGTGTAGGTGCCGTCGATATTGGTGCGCATGAACTCGCGCGGGCCGCTGATCGAGCGGTCGACATGGCTCTCGGCCGCGAAATGCACGATCGCGCGCGGGCGGTGCGTGGCGAGCAGCGCGTCGACGAGCGCGCGGTCGCAGATGTCGCCCTTGACGAAGACATGGCGGGCGTCGCCGTCGAGCGTCCTGAGGTTCTCGAGGTTGCCCGCGTAGGTCAGCGCGTCGAGGTTGACGACGCGCTCGTCGCTCTGGGCCAGCCAGTCGAGCACGAAGTTCGAGCCGATGAAGCCGGCGCCGCCGGTGACGAGAATCGTCATGTCAGGACTCCTGCCGGGCCGTCCCTAAGGAGGCCTGCGCCCCCGCGGGGGGCAGCGAGCAAAGCGAGCGTGGGGGTGTCATATCACTTTCTTCCGTAGGTGTCTTCGAAGCGGACGATGTCGTCCTCGCCGAGGTAGGAGCCGGACTGCACTTCGATGATCTCGAGGGGGACCCTGCCCGGGTTGGCCAGGCGGTGGGTCTGGCCGAGCGGGATATACGTGCTCTGATTCTCGCTGAGCAGGATGACCTGGTCGCCGTTCGTGACTTCGGCCGTGCCCGACACGACGATCCAATGCTCGGCGCGGTGGTGGTGCATCTGCAGGCTCAAGGACGCGCCCGGCTTGACCATGATGCGCTTGACCTGGAAGCGCGCGCCCTGGTCGATGCTGTCGTACCAGCCCCAGGGGCGGTGGACCTTGCGGTGCAGGGTCTGCTCGCCGCGCTTCTCGCGCGCGAGCGTCGCGACGATGGTCTTGACCTCCTGGCTGCGCGCGCGGTCGGCGACGAGCACGGCGTCGGGGGTCTCGACGATCACGAGGTCGTCGACGCCGACGGCCGAGACGAGCCGGCTCGTCGCGTGCACGAGGGTGTTGCGGCTGTCGCTGATCAGCGCGTCGCCGCGGCTCGCGTTGCCGGCGGCGTCCTTGTCGGCGACCTGCCAGACCGCCTCCCAGGCGCCGAGGTCGTTCCAGCCCGCGTCGAGCACGACCATGCGCAGCGCCTGGTCGCCGCCCGGGCAGCGCTCCATCACGGCGTAGTCGACCGACTCGCTCGGCACGGCGGCGAACAGGGCCTTGTCGGGGCGCACGAACTTGTGGTCGGCCCGGCCGGCCGCGAAGGCCGCGCGCGTCGCCGCGGCGATGTCGGGGCGGAAGCGCTCGAGCGCGGCGAGCCAGACGCTCGCCTTGAGCACGAACATGCCGCCGTTCCAGTAGTAGCCGCCCGCGTCGAGGTAGGACTGCGCCGTGGCCGCGTCGGGCTTCTCGACGAAGGCCGCGACGGCAAGGCCGGCCGCGTCGGCGCTCGCGCGGATATAGCCGTAGCCGGTCTCGGGCCGGTCGGGGTGGATGCCGAGGATCGCGATCGCGCCGTCGGCGGCGACGCGCACGGCGTCGCGCAGCGCGGCCGTGAACGCGGCGGCGTCGCCGACGGTCTGGTCGGCCGGCGTGACGACGAGCACCGGGTCGGCGCCGTCGGCCTGCGCCTGCAGCGCCGCGAGCGTCAGCGCCGGCGCGGTATTGCGGCCCGCCGGCTCGAGCAGCACGGCGCTCGGGTCGAGCTCGACCTCGCGCAGCTGGTCGAGCACCATGAAGCGGTGCTCCTCGTTGCCGACGACGAGCGGCCCGGCCACGTCGATGTCGGGCGCCGCGAGCGCGGCGAGCCGCGCCGCCGCCTGCTGGAACAGGCTCGTGTTGCCCGACAGGATCAGGAACTGCTTCGGGTAGCCGGCGCGCGAAAGCGGCCAAAGGCGCGTGCCGCTCCCGCCGGCCATGATGACCGGGAGCACTTGGATCGTTGTCATGTTGGTAACTATCTAGTTGGATGCAAAGCCGTGCGGATTCAGGCGCTGCCAGCGCCACGAATCCTCGCACATGCGGGCGAGGTCGTGCTGCGCCTGCCAGCCCAGGCGGTCGCGCGCGCGCTGCGGGTCGGCCCAGCAGGCGGCGACGTCGCCGGGGCGGCGCGCGACGATCTCGTAGGGGACGGCCCGGCCGCTCGCGGCCTCGTAGGCGCGCACGAGCTCGAGCACGCTGTGGCCGCGGCCGGTGCCGAGGTTGACCGTCAGGGACTCCGCGCCGGCGAACAGGAAGCGCAGCGCGGCCGCGTGGCCCTCGGCGAGGTCGACGACGTGGATGTAGTCGCGCACGCCGGTGCCGTCGGGGGTCGGGTAGTCGCTGCCGAAGACCTGCAGCTTGGCGCGCCGGCCGACGGCGACCTGGGCGACGTAGGGCATCAGGTTGTTCGGCGTGCCGCGCGGGTCCTCGCCGATCAGGCCGCTCGCGTGCGCGCCGACCGGGTTGAAGTAGCGCAGGCAGGCGGTCTGCCAGCCCGGGTCGGCGGCGCCGAGGTCGCGCAGGATCTGCTCGCCCATCAGCTTGGTCTGGCCGTAGGGGTTGACGGCCGACAGCGGCGCGTCCTCGGTCAGCGGCAGTTGGTCGGGCGTGCCGTAGACGGTCGCGCTCGAGCTGAACACGAGGCGCGCGCAGCCGTGCCGGCGCATCGTCTCGCAGACGTTGACGAGGCCGCCGAGGTTGTTGCGGTAGTAGGCGAGCGGCTGCGCGGTCGACTCGCCGACGGCCTTGAACGCCGCGAAATGCACGACGGCGGCGGGCCGGTGCGCGGCGAACACGGCCTCGAGCGCCGCGGCGTCGCAGACGTCAGCGCGCTCGAACACCGGCTTGGCGCCGCTCAGGCGCTCGAGGCGCGCGAGCACCTCGGGCGAGCTGTTCGAGAAGTCGTCGACGCCGACGACCTTGAAGCCCGCCGCCTCGAGCGCGAGCCAGGTATGCGAGGCGATATAGCCGGTGGCGCCGGTCAGCAGGACGGTGGGCTTCATCAGAAGAACAGCAGTTGGCCCACGCAGCCGACGGAGTTGGCCGTGTAGGGGTAGACCAGGGCGGCACCGGTGCGCCACTGGCGCTGCACCGAGCAGTTCAGGCTGATGCCGCGCGAATACTGCCAGGCGGCGCCGAGCGAGGCCGAGTAGTCGTTCTCGGGGTAGTCGAGCGTTGCGGTCGTGCCGGCCTGGCCGATCACGTACTTGCCGCGGCTCGCCGTCGCCGACGCGTTGAAACTCAGCTTGCCGCTGTATTGGTAGGACGCGTATTCGCGCCAGCTCGTCACCAGGTGGTTCTGCGTCGTGACCGGGACGCTCGTGCTGAAGAAGCCGATGAACGACGAGGCGACGCCCGTATCGCGCGCGAACTGGGTGTTCAGGCTCAGGTGCGAGGTCGGCTGCCAGGCCCAGCTCAGCTGGCCGGTCGTGCCGAGGAAGGCCTGGCCGGCCGCGCCCGCGTAGTTCTGGCGGCCATGGCTCAGGCGCAGGTCGAGCGTGCTCGCGCCGGTGATCTGCCAGTTCGCCGTGACGTCGACGTCGTTGCGGCTGAAATGCGCGGCCGTATACGCGGCGATGCCGCCGATGTTCACCGGGTAGTAGGGCTCGTCGATCTTGGTGTGGCGATAGTCGACGCCGAGGCGCAGCACGTCGCTCGGGCGCCAGACCGGGCCCAGCGAGTACGCGGTCTGCGTGAGGTCGCCGAACCAGTAGGCCGTGTTGCTTTCGCTGCGGTGGTTGTAATTGACATCGCCCTCGAGCGTCCAGCGCGTGACCAGGCCGATGCGCGCGACCGCATCGGCGTAGGTCGAGCTCTCGACGTTCTTGCCGTAGACCGGCGCCGTGCCGAAGCCGACCAGGTTGTTGCTCAGCGCGCGCGAGCCGCCGAGGCTGACGGTGCCCGAGATGTTGCCGAGCGTGCTCCAGTCGAGCCCGAGCTTGCCCGTGTAGCTGACGTTGTTGAGCTCGCTGTTGTGGGCGTAGCGGTTGTCCTGGGCCGAGAGGTCGGCCGTCAGGTGCTCGCGGCCCAGGCGCAGGTCGACGCCGCCGACCAGGCCGGCGCTGTAGATCCAGTCGGTATTGGCCGTGCCGACCGGCGCCGCCGAGTCGCTCGGCACGCGGTAGACGTTGGAGACATGGGTCAGCCCCGCGGTCGCGCCGAGGTAGAACGGGTTCGTCGTGTCGAGTGCGGCCTGCGCCCACAGCGTCGCCGGCGCCGCGAGCACGGCGATGCCGGCCAGGCGCGGGAGGGGGGGCAGGGGGCGGCTACGGCGCATAGGGTCCTCGGGGCAGGGGGTCAGTAGGCGTGACGGTCGAACAGCATGAGCCGCACGGTGCGCACGATGATCTGCAGGTCGAGCGCGAGCGACCAGTTGCGCAGGTACTCGAGGTCGTACTCGACGCGGCGCTGCATCTTCTCGATCGTGTCGGTCTCGCCGCGCAGGCCGTTGACCTGGGCCCAGCCGGTGATGCCCGGCTTGACCTTGTGGCGCACCATATACGCTTTGATCAGCTGGCGGTATTCCTCGTTATGGGCGACAGCGTGGGGGCGCGGCCCGACGATGCTCATGCGCCCCTGCAGCACGTTGACGAACTGCGGCAGCTCGTCGAGCGAGGTGCGACGGATGAACGCGCCGAAGCGCGTGACGCGCGCATCGCCCTTGGTCGCCTGCTTGACGACCTGGCCGTCGTCGAGCGTGCGCATCGAGCGGAACTTGTAGACGATGATCTCCTCGCCGTCGAGGCCGTTGCGGCGCTGCTTGAAGATCACGGGGCCCGGCGAGCTCAGCTTGACCCCGATCGCGAGCAGCAGCAGCACCGGCGAGATCAGCAGCAGGATCAGCGTCGCCAGCACGATGTCGCTCGCGCGCTTGACCAGGTCGTTGGTGCCCGTGAACGGCGTCTCGCAGATGCCGACGACGGGCACGCCGTCGAGGTCCTGCAGGCGGCCCTGGATGATGCTGATGCCGAACACGTCGGGCACGAAGTACAGCGAGGCCGTCGTGCCCTGGATGTGCTCGAGCAGCTGGACGATGCGCGGCTGCGAGCCGAGCGGCAGCGTGATGTAGACCTCGCGCACGCTGTGCTGGCGCACGTAGTCGCCGACCTCGCCGAGCGTGCCGAGCATCCGGCCCGCGGCTTCGGCGTGGACGCGGCCGTCCTGGCGGTCGTCGAAGTAGCCGAGGAAGTCGGTGCCCTTGGCGCGGCTGTCGTGCAGGGCCTTCGCGACCTTCACGCCGAGCGCGCCGGCGCCGACGATCACGGCGGTGCGGCGTGCCTGCGGCTGGCGCGCGCGCCAGCGCAGCACCTGGCGGCCGAGCTCGACCGCGGCGACCTGCAAGACCGGCGTGAGCAGGGCCCACCACAGCAGCACCGAGTCGTCGAAATAGCCGAGGCTGTTGGTCGCGTAGCCGCACAGGCCGAGGATCGCGAGCAGCACGAGCCAGGAGCTCAGCACGTCGATCGCGGCGCTGACCGGGTGTTCGGTGTAGCGGCTGCGCCCCGGGAAGGTCAGCGCGAAGATCAGCAAGCAAAGCGTCAGCGTCGACCGCAGGACGGGCTCGCCGAAGAACGCGTTCACGCCCAGGTAGCACAGCACGATGATGCCGGGTTCCTGGAACGCGGCAATGAGCGATTCGACCGACTGGGGGGCGCTGTAGAAGTTTCTCTTGTAACTGCGGTCGTCGAACATTGCTGAGCGCGGTCCTCTAGGGGCGCCCTCCGAGCGCATGGATTGATCCGCCGTCATTCTCCATGAATTCATGACAACAACCTGCACGGCGCCCCCCTAAGGCGAAGTCCGTTGCAAATGCGTTGCTCGCGGGGCATTGCAAAGGCCCCTTGGGACCCTCTCTACAATGCCGGCCATGCTGCAGAACTGGACCGCCTTGCTTGCACCCGCCCTTCAGGACCGCCTGGTCCTGCTGTTCAACCACGTGATCTCGCGCGAGGCCCAGGCGATGGCCCGGCTTCAGCCCTTCGCGGGCCGCGCCGTCGTGCTGCGCCTGGTCGGCTGGCCGAGCCTGCTGCCCAAGGCCCCGGACCTCGCGATGCGCGTGACGCCGGCCGGCCTGTGGGAGCGGCTCGACGACGCGCCGGCCGACGCGCTCGCGATCGAGGTCGACGCGGCGAACCCGGCGCTGCTCGCCCTCGGCGCCGTGACGGGCGAGCAGCCCAGGGTCACGGTCCAGGGCGACGCCGCCTTCGCCGGCGCGATCCACTGGCTCGCGGCCGAGCTGCGCTGGGACCTCGAGGACGATCTCGCCGGCGTGACCGGCCCGGCCGCCGCGCACCAGCTCGCGAGCTGGGGCCGCGCGGCGGCCAAGGCCTTGGCCGCGCTCGCGCGCCAGGCCGCGAATCTGCGCGCGAAGGCCTAGGCCTGCGCATGAGATATCTACTCAGGCTCGTCAAGATCGTCTGGACGATCTGGCGCTACGGCCTCGACGACCTCGCCCTGTCGGGCCTGCGCCGCACGCGCTTCAAGCTGCTGCGCCGCGTGATCGCGGCCGGCCGCACCTGGGACGAGCCGCGCGGCGTGCGCCTGCGCCTCGCGCTCGAGACGCTCGGCCCGATCTTCGTCAAGTTCGGCCAGGTGCTGTCGACGCGGCGCGACCTCGTGCCCACCGACATGATCGAGGAGCTCGCGAAGCTCCAGGACGCGGTGCCGCCGTTCTCGGCCGCGCTCTCGCGCGCGCTCGTCGAGAAGGCCTTCGGCCGGCCGATCGAGCAGCTCTTCGCGAGCTTCGACGCCGAGCCGGTCGCGAGCGCGTCGATCGCGCAGGTCCATTTCGCCGTGCTGCCCGACGGCCGCGAGGTCGCCGTCAAGGTGCTGCGCCCGGGCATGCTCGCGATCATCGACGACGACCTGGCCCTGCTGCGCACGCTCGCGAACTGGGTCGAGCGCTTCTCGGCCGACGGCCGCCGGCTCAAGCCGCGCGAGGTCGTCGCCGAGTTCGACATGTACCTGCACGACGAGCTCGACCTCGTCCGCGAGGCCGCCAACGCGGCCCAGCTGCGCCGCAATATGGACGGGCTCGACCTCGTCCTCGTGCCCGAGATGCACTGGGACCTGTGCCGCGCCGAGGTCATCGTGATGGAGCGCATGCGGGGCGTGCCGATCTCGCAGATCGAGCGCCTGCGCGCGGCCGGCGTCGACATCAAGAAGCTCGCGCGCGACGGCGTGACGATCTTCTTCACCCAGGTGTTCCGCGACGGCTTCTTCCACGCCGACATGCACCCGGGCAATATCCTCGTGAGCGTCGACGCGGCCACCTTCGGGCGCTACGTCGCGCTCGACTTCGGCATCATCGGCACGCTGACCGAGCGCGACAAGGACTACCTCGCGCAGAACTTCATCGCGTTCTTCCGGCGCGACTACAAGCGCGTCGCCGAGCTCCATATCGAGTCCGGCTGGGTGCCCGCCGACACGCGCGTGAACGAGCTCGAGTCGGCCGTGCGCTCGGTCTGCGAGCCGCATTTCGACCGGCCGCTCAAGGACATCTCGCTGGGCCAGGTGCTGATGCGCCTGTTCCAGACCTCGCGCCGCTTCAACGTCGAGATCCAGCCCCAGCTCGTGCTGCTGCAGAAGACTCTGCTCAATATCGAGGGCCTGGGCCGCCAGCTCGACCCCGAGCTCGACCTGTGGTCCACGGCCAAGCCCTTCCTCGAACGCTGGATGGACGAGCAGGTCGGCTGGCGCGCGCTCCTGAACCAGCTCAGGAAGGAGGCGCCGCGCTTCGCCCAGGCCCTGCCCGAGCTGCCGCGCCTGTTGCACGACGCGCTGAAGCACCAGAGCGGTGCCGGCGCCGCGGCCGACGCGCAGCTCGCCGCGCTGCTCAAGGAGCAGCGCCGCACGAATCGCCTGCTCCAGGCCGCGCTGCTCGCGGCGGTCGGCTTTGCGCTGGGCCTGCTCGCCGCGCACTTCATGCCCCGTTGATCGAGCTGGAGAAAAGCCGCGCCCCTACGGGCGAGCCCCGAGCCGGCACGCGCAGGGGCTCGGGGATAATGCGCGCCTCTCGCTGAACCCCGGCGCGTGGCACGTGCCTTGCATCGCTCCCTGACATGAACATCACCCTGATCGTTTTCGTCGTGCTTTACCTGCTGGGCACGCTGGGCCTCGGCGTCTGGGCCGGTACCCGGATCAAGAACACCAGCGACTTCGCGATCGCGGGCCGCAGCCTGCCGCTGATCATGGTCGTCACGACGACCTTCGCGACCTGGTTCGGCGCCGAGACCGTGATGGGCATGCCGACCAAGTTCGTGACCGGCGGCCTCAACGCGATCGTCGAGGACCCGTTCGGCGCGGGCATCTGCCTGATCCTCGTCGGCGCGTTCTTCGCGACCAAGCTCTACCGCCAGAACCTGCTGACGATCGGCGACTTCTACCGCGGCCGCTTCGGCCGCGGCGTCGAGGTGTTCTGCTCGGTCGCGATCATCCTCAGCTACCTCGGCTGGGTCGCCGCGCAGATCACGGCGCTGGGTCTGGTGTTCTCGGTGCTCACGAACGGCGCGATGAGCGAGACGGCCGGCATGATCGTCGGCACGCTCGCCGTGCTGATCTACGTCGTGATCGGCGGTTTCCTCGCGGTCGCGTGGACCGACTTCATCCAGATGATCGTGCTCGTGCTGGGCCTCACGGTGATCGCGTTCTTCGCGGCCGACCTCGCCGGCGGCGCCGACCAGGTCGTCGCGCTCGCGCAGAACAAGGACCTGTTCCGCTTCCTGCCCGACCCCAAGCCGACCGACCTGATCATGTTCATCGGCGCAGGCCTGACCATGATGCTCGGCTCGATCCCGCAGCAGGACGTGTTCCAGCGCGTGATGTCGGCCAAGGACGAGAAGACCGCGCGCCGCGGCGCGATGATCGGCGGCCTGTCCTACATCCTGTTCGCCGCGGTGCCGATGTTCATCGTCACGGCCGCCGTCGTCGTGATGGGCAAGCAGGCGGCCGACCTCGCGGGCGGCGGCGAGTACCAGAAGCTGCTGCCGCTGTTCGTGCTGACCAAGATGCCGCTGGTGATGCAGATCCTGTTCTTCGGCGCGCTGCTGTCGGCGATCAAGAGCACCTCGTCGGCGACGCTGCTCGCCCCGTCGACGAGCTTCGTCGAGAACATCCTCAAGAACCTCGTGCCGCGCATGGGCGACCGCCAGCAGCTGTTCGCGATGCGCGCGACGATCGTGAGCTTCGCGGCACTCGTGCTGCTCTACGCGATCGTGATGAAGGGCACCTCGATCTACGAGCTCGTCTCGGCGGCCTACCAGGTCACGCTGGTCGGCGCGTTCGTGCCGCTCGTGTTCGGCCTGTACTGGCCGCGCGCGACGACCCAGGGTGCGATCTTCTCGCTCGTGCTCGGCGTCGGCGTGTGGGTCGTGATGCTGCCCCAGGTCAGCAGCCTGGGCGCGAGCTTCCCGGGCCAGCTCGCCGGCCTGCTCGCCGCGACGCTCGCGATGGTCGCCGGCAGCCTGATGCCGCAGTGGCTGAAGGACCGCAAGGAGCACAAGGCCCATGTGGCGGGCCTGCCCGACGAGGCCATGGCTTGAATTCACCCGCGGCGGCTATAATTTCCTGTTTTGCATCAACGGTTTAGACCATGCCCATCTACGCCTACCGCTGCAGCGCCTGCGGCCACGCCAAGGACGTGCTGCAAAAGCTGTCCGACGCGCCGCTGAGCGACTGCCCGGCCTGCGGCCAGGCCACGTTCAGCAAGCAGATCACGGCCGCCGGCTTCCAGCTCAAGGGCTCGGGCTGGTACGCGACCGACTTCAAGGGCGGCGCGTCCTCGGGCGCCTCGACGAGCGCGCCGGCCCCCGGCGGTGAATCCGCCGCCGCATCGAGCAGCAGCACCGAGTCGAGCGCCGCGGCGCCCGCGTCCTGCGGCGGCTCCTGCGCCTGCCACTAAGCCCAAGGACGCGCGTGCGCAAGTACATCATCACCGGCCTGCTCGTCTGGCTGCCGCTCGCGATCACGATCTGGGTGCTGCTGTGGGTGCTCGGCATCGTCAACGGCGTGTTCGGCGCGCTCCTGACGGCCGGCCAGGCCGTCGCACCCGGCGCGCGCGACGCGCTCGAGGAGCTGCGCCACGTGCCGGGGCTCGGCGTCGTGATCCTCGGCGCCATCGTGCTGCTGACCGGCATGTTCGCGGCGAACATGGTCGGGCAGTGGTGGCTGCGCCAGTGGAACCGCCTGCTCACGCATATCCCGATCGTCAAGAACATCTACAGCTCGGTCAAGCAGGTCTCGGACACGCTGTTCTCGACCAACGGCAACGCGTTCCGCGAGGCCGTGCTCGTGCAGTACCCGCACGCGGGCTCGTGGACCATCGCGTTCGTGACCGGCAGGCCCGGCGGCGAGGTCGCCGAGGCGCTCGGCGACGAGCACGTGAGCCTGTACGTGCCGACCACGCCGAACCCGACCTCGGGCTTCTTCCTGATGGTGCCGCGCGCGAACGTGCGGCCGCTGCGCATGAGCGTCGACGAGGCGCTCAAGCACATCATCTCGATGGGCGTGGTCGCGCCCGAGACGCCGGTCGAGCCCAATCAGCCGGGCTGAGTGCCCCGGCAAGCGCTCAGCCCGTCAACGCCCAAGCGCCACACCCCCTTCATTGCCGCGCGCCGACGCGCGCGGCTGCCGAATCAAGAATCCTGGAGTTGAATCATGCGAACCTGCTACGCCGGCCAAGTCAGCGAAAAGCTGCTCGACCAGACCGTGACCCTGATGGGCTGGGCCCATCGCCGCCGTGACCATGGCGGCGTGATCTTCATCGAGCTGCGCGACCGCGAAGGCCTCGTGCAGGTCGTCTGCGACCCGGACCGCCCGGAGAGCTTCAAGGTCGCCGAGGACGTGCGCAACGAGTTCTGCATCAAGGTCGTCGGCAAGGTGCGCGCGCGCCCGGCCGACAAGCTCAACGCCAACCTCGCGAGCGGCCGCGTCGAGGTGCTGTGCCACGAGCTCGAGGTGCTGAACCCGAGCGTCACGCCGCCGTTCCAGCTCGACGACGAGAACCTGTCGGAGACGACGCGCCTCACGCACCGCGTGCTCGACCTGCGCCGCCCCTACATGCAGAACAACCTGATGCTGCGCTACCGCGTCGCGATGGAAGTGCGCAAGTACCTCGACGAAAACGGCTTCATCGACATCGAGACGCCGATGCTCACGAAGAGCACGCCCGAGGGCGCGCGCGACTACCTCGTGCCGAGCCGCGTCCACGACGGCATGTTCTTCGCGCTGCCGCAGTCGCCGCAGCTGTTCAAGCAGCTGCTGATGGTGTCGGGCTTCGACCGCTACTACCAGATCACCAAGTGCTTCCGCGACGAGGACCTGCGCGCCGACCGCCAGCCCGAGTTCACCCAGATCGATATCGAGACCTCGTTCCTGAGCGAGGAAGAGATCCGCTCGATGTTCGAGGGCATGATCCGCCACGTGTTCCGCAAGGCCATGGACGTCGAGCTCGGCGACTACCCGGTCATGAAGTACGCCGACGCGATGCACCGCTTCGGCTCGGACAAGCCCGACCTGCGCGTCAAGCTCGAGTTCACCGAGCTGACCGACGCGATGGCGAGCGTCGACTTCAAGGTCTTCTCGACCCCGGCGACGACCAAGGGCGGCCGCGTCGTCGCGCTGCGCGTGCCGGGCGGCGGCGCGATGAGCCGCGGCGAGATCGACAGCTACACCGAGTTCGTCAAGATCTACGGCGCCAAGGGCCTGGCCTGGATCAAGGTCAACGAAGTGGCCAAGGGCCGCGAGGGCCTGCAGAGCCCGATCGTCAAGAACCTGCACGACCAGGCGATCGCCGACATCCTCGCGCGCACCGGCGCGCAGGACGGCGACCTGATCTTCTTCGGCGCCGACAAGGCCAAGGTCGTCAACGACGCGATCGGCGCGCTGCGCCTGAAGATCGGCCACAGCGAGTTCGGCAAGTCCACCGGCCTGTTCGAGGACCGCTGGGCGCCGCTGTGGGTCGTCGACTTCCCGATGTTCGAGGAAGACGAGGAGAACAAGCGCTGGGCCGCCGTGCACCACCCGTTCACGGCGCCCAAGGACGGCCACGAGGACCTGATGACGGCCGACCCCGGCGCCTGCGTCGCGAAGGCCTACGACATGGTGCTCAACGGCTGGGAGCTCGGCGGCGGCTCGGTGCGGATTCACCGCGCCGACGTCCAGGCCAAGGTCTTCGAGGCGCTCAACATCAGCCCCGAGGAGCAGCGCATCAAGTTCGGCTTCCTGCTCGACGCGCTGCAGTACGGCGCGCCGCCGCACGGCGGCCTCGCGTTCGGCCTCGACCGCCTCGTCACGCTGATGACCAAGGCCGAGTCGATCCGCGACGTGATCGCGTTCCCGAAGACCCAGCGCGCCCAATGCCTGCTGACCGGCGCGCCGAGCGCGGTCGACGAGAAGCAGCTGCGCGAGCTGCACATCCGCCTGCGCAACCCCGGCGCGAGCGCCTGAGCGGACGCAGCGGCCCGGCCGCGTGCCGGGCCGCCAGCCCGTGACAGCTTGATGGCTATGCGCTGAGACATTGAGTTATGTCTAGAAACCCGTGGATCCCGGGGCGCATGGCGCAGCTGCCGATATGCTTATGGGCATGACGCAGAAAAAAGGGGCAACCAGGCCCGAGGACCCCGAGCAATTGCGCGCGCGCTGGGAGCGCGTCGCGATGCGCCGTCCGGGCCTGTCGCTGCCGCGCCTGCTGCGCCACCTGATGCAGCGCGACGACCCGGCGGCGTCGCGGCGCGCGCTGCTCGGCGTGTTCTTCGTGCTCGAGCGCTGGGGCCGCGGCGTCGAGCTCCAGGAAGACCTCGAGGCCGCCCTGATGCAGGCGCGCCAGAAGCGCGCGATGCTCGAGGCGGCCGAGCTCAGCGAGGCGCTCGGCCGCCTGCACTACCAGCGCGGCGACTATGCCCAGGCCTGCGCGGCCTGGGCCCAGGCGCTCGACTGGGCGCCCGACGAGTCGCGCGTGGTCTGCCTCGCGCGCGTCGGCATCGCGCATCTTTGCTACGCGCTCGGCGAATGGGCGCGCGGCGGCCGCGTCGTCGACCAGGCCGAGCTGCACTACCCGGGGCTCAAGAACGACCCCTATCTGCGCGCCAAGATCGGCCTGAACCGCGCGGCGACGCTGCGCGTCACGCAGGGCCCGTACGCGGCGCTGCCGGCGCTGCGCGAGGCGCTCGCCGCGGCCGAGCTCGCCGGCCACCGCGACTACCAGGCCGAGGCGATCTGGCACCACGCGCGCTGCGCGCTCGACAGCGGCGAGAGCGTGCTCGCCCAGCAGCTCGCCCAGCAGGCGATGCGCCTCGCGCGCGCCTGCGGCTACCGCTGGCTGCAGGGCCAGGTCGCGCTGCTGCTGTCCGAGCTCAATACCGACGACGCGGCGCTCGACTGGGCCGGCCAGGCGATGGCGCTGGCCGAGGCGCTGCAGTCGCGCTCGCTGCAGGCGGCCGTGCACGGGCGCCTCGCCGACCTGATGCGCGAGCGCGGCGAACTGGGCCCGAGCTGGCACCACCAGCAGCAGCGCCAGCGCCTCGAGGCCACGCTGGACCAGGGCCAGGTGCCCGCGCGGCTCGAGGTGCTCGCGCGCTTCGACGCCGACCCGCATGGCGCCGACGCGCTGCTGCTCGCGCTCGACGACGAGCGCTTCGTCCTCAACAACAACGAAGACTTCGAGCAGGCCTGGGCCGGCCTGCGGCCGCGCCTGATCGAGGCGCTCGCGCTGATCGACGTGCAGCTGTGGTGGGACCGCCACCGCGACGGCGCCTACACCTGCCTGCCGATGGGCCCGAGCCTGCCTGCCGAGCAGCTGAACGGCTACTTCGGCGCATTGCCGCACCGCCTCGGCGAGCCGCCGTCGCGCTTCGAGCTCACGCTGCGCCACGACCGCTATCCGGTCGCGCTGCTGTGGCTGCTGCGCAAGCCGGGTGCGGTGTGGTCGCACGCCGACTCGGTGCGCGCGGCGCGCCTGGGCGGCCTCGTCGAGCGCATGCTCGACCAGCTCGCGCGCCGCCAGGCCGGCCAGGCGCGCCTGCACGAGACGCTCGCCGGCGTCGCCGAGCTGTGCGACGCGGCGCGCCGGCTCGCCGCGCGCCTGGGGCGCGACGAACCGGTCGACCGTGCCGCGCTGCAGGCCGCCGCCGCGGCGCTGATCGCGAGCGCGGAGTCCATCGAAACCTCCTGCCAAGCTATGCTCGGCTCATGAACGCAGGTCCTCCGCGCCCGTACAAGATCCCCGAATCCGTCCTCGTCGTCGTCCACACCCAGCAACTCGAGGTGCTCATGCTCGAACGCGCCGACCGGCCCGGTTTCTGGCAATGCGTAACCGGCTCCAAGGACGCGCCGGACGAGGCGCTCGCGGCGACCGCGCGGCGCGAGGTGCACGAGGAGACCGGCATCGCCGACGGCGCGCTCGTCGACTGGCGGCTCGTCAACGACTACGAGATCTACCCGCAGTGGCGCCACCGCTACGCGCCCGGCGTGACGCGCAACCAGGAGCATGTGTTCGGCCTGACGGTCGCACGCGACGTGGCCGTGACCTTGAGCCCGCGCGAGCACCTGCAGTACCGCTGGCTGCCGTGGCGCGAGGCCGCCGACCTGTGCTTCTCGCCGTCGAACGCCGAAGCGGTGCTGCAGTTGCCGCAGCGCTTACGCGCATCATGAAGCCCCCACGTTCGTCCTCGCTGTCGCTCGGCCTCTCTGCCCCCCGAGGGGGCGGTCGGTGGCATCGGGCGGCCGGGCGCCACTGACATGAAGCCCGCATTCAGGCACTCGGTTCAGGGCCCGCTGTCGAGCCTGATGAGCCCGCTGCTGCGGGTCGCGACCTACAACATCCACAAGGGCGTGCGCGGCCTCGGGCCGCGCAAGCGCCTCGAGATCCACAACCTCGGCCTCGCCGTCGAGGCCTTCGACGCCGACCTCGTGTTCCTCCAGGAAGTGCGCCATTTCCACCATGGCGACGCGCGCACCTTCGAGCGCACCTGGTTCGGCTGGCCCGAGCAGGGCCAGGCCGAGTTCCTCGCGCCCGAGGGCTACGAGGCGGCCTACCGCACGAACGCCTTCACCGACGGCGGCGAGCACGGCAACGCGCTGCTGTCGCGCTGGCCGATCGGCGACATCGGCCACCACGACGTGTCCGACCACCGCTTCGAGCAGCGCGGCCTGCTGCACGTGCCGGTGCGCTGGAAGGACATGGAGGTCCACGCGATCTGCGCCCACCTGGGCCTGATCCATGCGAGCCGGGTGCGCCAGGTCGAGCGCCTCGCCGCGTTCATCGAGGCCGAGGTGCCCGCGGGCGCGCCGCTGATCGTCGCCGGCGACTTCAACGACTGGGGCGAGAAGCTCGACGCGCCGATGCACCAGATCGGCCTGCAGCGCGCGGTGTCGCCGACGCGCCGGCGCACCCCGACCTTCCCGGCGCGCCTGCCGTTTTTCGCGCTCGACCGCGTCTACCTGCGCGGCTTCCGCTGCGCGGCGCTGCAGGTGCCGCATGGCGAGGCGTGGCGGCGCATGTCGGACCACCTGCCGCTGATCGTCGAACTCGAGTTCGCCTGAGCCGATGGGTCGCCGCGAGCGCTTGGCCCGTCTCTCGCGCTGGTACGGCCCGGCCCGGCCGGTGTTCAGCGGCGGCAACGAGGCGCGGCTGCTGCGCGGCGGCGACCAGCTGTTCCCGCTGATGCGCGCGCGCATCGACGCGGCGGCCGACGAGGTCTGGCTCGCGACCTACATCTTTCACGACGACGCGGCCGGCCGGGCCCTGCTCGCGAGCCTGGTCGCGGCGGCCGCGCGCGGCGTGCGCGTGCGCGTCGTCGTCGACGGCTTCGGCTCCAAGGCGAGCCTGGCCTGGCTCGAGCGCGGCGTCGCGGGCAGCGGCGTCGCGCTCGCGGTGTTCCGGCCGCTCAAGCAATGGTGGACCTGGCTCGAGCCGGGCCAGCTGCGCCGCCTGCACCAGAAGCTGTGCGTCGTCGACGGCCGGCACGGCTTCGTCGGCGGCGTCAACATCATCGACGACCGCGACGACCTGCACCATGGCATGGGCGAGCAGCCGCGCCTGGACTTCGCGGTCGCGCTGCACGGCGCGATCGTCGCGCCGATCGAGCAGGCCGCGCGCGCGGTCTGGACGCGCGCCTGGCTCGGCCGCGACTTCGGCGAGGAATTCCTCGGCCTGCTGCGCAGTCCCGAGCCGGTGCGCCGCGTGCGCCGCCTGCTGCGCGGCGTGCGCATGCCGCGGGCGCAGCGCGGCGCCGGCGACGCGCTGCCCGCGCTGCCGCCGGTCTGCGTCGGCTTCGTGCTGCGCGACAACCTGCGCCAGCGCCGCACGATCGAGGCCGCCTACGTCGAGGCGATCGACGCGGCGCAGACGAGCGTCGACCTCGCGACGCCGTACTTCTACCCGGGCCAGAGCTTCCGGCGCGCGCTGCGCGACGCCGCGCGCCGCGGCGTGCGCGTGCGCCTGCTGCTGCAGGGCAAGGTCGACTACGCGCTCGCCGGCATGGCCGCGCGCGCGCTCTACAAGGAACTGCTCGGCCACGGCGTCCAGGTCTTCGAGTACACGCAGGCCTGGCTGCACGCCAAGGTCTGCGTCGTCGACGGGCATTGGGCGACGGTCGGCAGCTCGAACATCGACCCGCTGTCGCTGCTGCTCAACCTCGAGGCCAACGTGATCGTCGTCGACGCGCCGTTCGCGGCGACGCTCGAGGCCGAGCTCGAGCGCGCCGTCGCCGGCGCGCGCCGCATCGAGCGCTGGGGCGGCGAGGGCTGGCGCGGCGTGCTCGGGCGCGCGTGCGTGGCCTGGGTCGCCTACGTCTACCTGCGCGTGGCCGGCGCGACCGGGCGCTACTGAGCCGCCGCCGGTTCGGCGCGGTACAGGAAGTCGAGCATCGCCGGCACGCGCGCGGCCCAAGAGGCTTCGTCGTGGGTCGCGCCGGGCGCCTCGAGGTAGGCGAGCGTCGCGTCGCTCCAGCCCCGGGCGCGCAAGGCGTCGCGCAGCGCGCGCGCGTCGGGCACCGTGCCGTCGCCCTCGCGCGTGCCGATGTCGAGCCACACGCGCGGGCGGCGCGCGTCGGGCCATTGCGTGGCGGCGACGTCGCGCAGCAGGCGGCGCTCGTCCCACCAGACCGACGGCGAGACGACGAGCGCGGCGCCGAAGACGTCGGCGTGGTGCAGGGCGAGCCACATCGAGATCAGCCCGCCCAGCGAGGAGCCGCCGACGGCCGTGTGCGCGGCGTCGGGCAGGCTGCGGAAATGCGCGTCGATATAGGGCTTGAGCTCCTCGACCAGGTAGTGCGCGTAGGCGGGGCCTTGGCCGCCATGCAGCTGGCCGTCGGCGCCGCGCGCGGCGGTCGGCGTGTAGTCGGCGAGCCGCTCGGCCGTGTTGTCGACGGCGACGACGATGAAGGGCCGCAGGCGCCCCGCTTCGACGCCGGCCTGCGCGGCCTCGTCGACCTGCCATTCGGCGCCCGCCGCGGCCGCGTCGAAGACGTTCTGCCCGTCGTGCAGATAGAGCACCGGGTAGCGCTGCGCGGGGTGGTCGGCGTAGCCGGGCGGCAGCCAGACCTGCAGGCCGCGCGCGCCGATGAAACGCGATGGCAGCGGCGCGAGCCGCTCGATGGTGCCGACGCGCGACAGCGGCGGCGCCGCGACCTCGGCGCCGAACGCGCGCTCGACGCGCTGGGCGGCGCCCGCGAGCCGCAGCGTGCGGTTCGGCCCCGGCTCCCAGCCCGCGTCGGGCGGCGCGCCCGGGCGGTCGATCTTGAACTTGTAGGTGAGCGGCTGGCCCTGGCCGGCGTCGTCGGCGAAGTCGACGACCGCCTCGTAACGGCCGTCCCCGACGGCATGGGCGGGCAGGGTCTGCTGCCAGCTCAGCGGCGCTGCCGCGCCGCGCAGGCCGACCGCGTCGTGCGCGGGGTCGAAGCGCCCGGCCGCGATCTCGGGGCCGAGGTCGAGCGTGAAGTCGACGCGGTGATCGGCCGCCGCCGCGGCCGGGAGCAGCGCGAGCAGCGCGAGCGCGGCGGCGGCGAGCAGGCGGGACGGCTGGCGGGCGTGGCGCGGCATCAGAGGATGGTAAGCGCTCCGGCGGTATGCGCGAGCGCGCCGATCTCGCCCGAATCGACGAGCGCACGCGCATGCTCGATGTCGGGCGCGAGGTAATGGTCCTCGGGCATGGCCGGGCAGTCGCGGCGCAGGCGCGCGTGGGCGGCCTCGAGCGGGCCCGAGCTCGCGAGCGGGCGCAGGAACTCGACGCCCTGGGCGGCAGCGAGCAGCTCGATCGCGACGATATGCGCGGTGTTGTCGAGCATGTTCGCGAGGCGGCGCGCCGCGAAGGTCGCCATGCTCACGTGGTCCTCCTGGTTGGCCGAGGTCGGCAGCGAGTCGACGCTGGCCGGGTGGGCGAGCGACTTGTTCTCGCTCGCGAGCGCGGCCGCCGTCACGTGGGCGATCATGAAGCCGCTGTTGAGGCCCGCGTTCGGCGTCAGGAAGGCCGGCAGGCGCGACACGCCGGTGTCGATCAGCATCGCGATGCGGCGCTCGGCGATCGCGCCGACCTCGGCGATCGCGCAGGCGAGCGCGTCGGCCGCGAGCGCCACCGGCTCGGCGTGGAAGTTGCCGCCGCTGATCATCGCGCCGTCGTCGGCGCGCGCAGGCGCCGGGCCGCCCCAAGCCTGCGCAGCCCCCTCGGGGGGCAGCCGACCCGGGTCGGCGTGGGGGTCGGCAAACACCAGGGGGTTGTCCGTGACCGCGTTGGCCTCGCGCAGCAGCACCTCGCGCACATAGCGGGTCTGGTCGAGGCAGGCGCCCATCACTTGCGGCTGGCAGCGCAGGCAATAGGGGTCCTGGACGCGCTCGTCGCCTTCGCGGTGCGAGGCGCGGATCGCGCTGCCCGCGAGCAGCGCGCGGTAGGCGGCCGCGCATTCGATCTGGCCCGGCTGGCCGCGCACCGCGTGGATGCGCGGGTCGAACGGGCCGTCGCTGCCGCGCGCGGCGTCGAGGCTCAGGGCGCCGCTGACGACGGCCGTCGCGAACACGCCCTCGAAGCGCAGCAGCGCGTCGAGCGCGAGCGCCGTCGAGGTCTGCGTGCCGTTGATCAGCGCCAGGCCTTCCTTGGCTTCGAGCGCGAGCGGCTTCAGCCCCGCGCGCTCGAGCTCGGCTGCGGCCGGGCGGCGCTGGCCGTCGACGAGCATCTCGCCTTCGCCCATCAGCGCCAGCGTCATGTGCGACAGCGGCGCGAGGTCGCCCGACGCGCCGACCGAGCCCTGCGCGGGCACGTAGGGCACGAGGCCCGCGTTGAACACGTCGAGCAGGCTTTGCACGACGGCCTCGCGCACGCCCGAGTAGCCGCGCGCGAGCGAGGCCGCCTTGGTCGCGAGCATCAGGCGCACGACGCTCGGCGCGAGCGGCGCGCCGACGCCGACGCAGTGCGAGCGGATCAGGTTGCGCTGCAGCTGGGCGAGCTCGGCCTTGCCGATGCGCTGGCTCGCGAGCTTGCCGAAGCCGGTGTTGACGCCGTAGACCGGGTCGTCGCCGGCCGCGGCGGCCTGGACGATCGCGGCGCTCTTGAGGATCGCGCCGCGCGCTTCGGCGGCGAGCGTCAGCGTGACGCCGCCGGCGCGGATCGCGCGCAGGTCGGCGAGCGTGAGGGAACCGGGGTGGAGGGTGAGGGCTTGGCTCATGGGGTCGGCAGGTGAGGGGAGGGGGCTGCTTCAGCGCTCGAGCATCGGCAGCTTCAGGCCTTGTTCGCGCGCGCAGGCCGCGGCGCTGTCGTAGCCCGCGTCGGCGTGGCGCATCACGCCGGTGCCCGGGTCGTTCCAGAGCACGCGCTCGACGCGCCTGGCCGCCGCGTCGGTGCCGTCGCAGACGATCACGACGCCGCTGTGCTGCGAATAGCCCATGCCGACGCCGCCGCCGTGGTGCAGCGAGACCCAGGTCGCGCCGCCCGCGGTATTCAGCAGCGCGTTGAGCAGCGGCCAGTCGGACACCGCGTCGGAGCCGTCGCGCATCGCCTCGGTCTCGCGGTTCGGGCTCGCGACCGAGCCCGAGTCGAGGTGGTCGCGGCCGATCACGATCGGCGCCTTGAGCTCGCCGCTGCGCACCATCTCGTTGAACGCGAGGCCCGCGAGGTGGCGCTCGCCGAGGCCCAGCCAGCAGATCCGCGCGGGCAGGCCCTGGAACGCGATGCGCTCGCCGGCCATGTCGAGCCAGCGGTGCAGCTTGTCGTTGTGCGGGAACAGCGCCTTGAGCTTCGCGTCGGTCTTGCGGATGTCCTCGGGGTCGCCCGAGAGCGCGACCCAGCGGAACGGGCCCTTGCCCTCGCAGAACAGCGGGCGCACATAGGCGGGCACGAAGCCCGGGAAGTCGAACGCGTTCTTGACGCCCTGGTCGAGCGCGACCTGGCGGATGTTGTTGCCGTAGTCGACGGTCGGGATGCCGAGGGCCTGGAACGCGAGCATGGCCTGCACGTGCACGGCGCAGCCGCGCGCGGCCGCGGCCTTGAGGTCGGCGTGCTGGGCCGGGTCGGCCGCGGCGGCCTTCCACTGCGCGACGCTCCAGCCGGCCGGCAGGTAGCCGTTGATCAGGTCGTGCGCCGAGGTCTGGTCGGTCACGAGGTCGGGCTTGATCGCGGTGCCGGCCTCGCAGCGCGCGGCAAGCAGCGGCAGCACTTCCGCTGCGTTGCCGAGCAGCGCGATCGAGCGCGCCTCGCCGGCGGCCGTGTACTTGGCGATGCGCGCGAGCGCGTCGTCGAGGTCGGCGGCCTGCTCGTCGACGTAGCGCGTCTTCAGGCGGAAGTCGATGCGCGACTGCTGGCACTCGATCGTCAGCGAGCTCGCACCCGCGAAGGTCGCGGCGAGCGGCTGCGCGCCGCCCATGCCGCCGAGGCCCGCGGTCAGGACCCAGCGGCCCTCGAGCGAGCCGCCGTAATGCTGGCGGCCGGCTTCGGCGAAGGTCTCGTAAGTGCCCTGGACGATGCCTTGCGAGCCGATATAGATCCACGAGCCGGCCGTCATCTGGCCGTACATCATGAGGCCCTTGCGGTCGAGCTCGTTGAAATGTTCCCAGTTGGCCCAGGCCGGCACGAGGTTGGAGTTCGCGAGCAGCACGCGCGGCGCGTCGGCGTGGGTGCGGAACACGCCGACCGGCTTGCCGCTCTGGATCAGCAGCGTCTCGTCCTCGTTCAGGTCCTTGAGCGCCGCGAGGATGGCCTCGAAGCAGTCCCAGTTGCGCGCGGCCTTGCCGATGCCGCCGTAGACGACGAGCGCGTCGGGGTTTTCGGCGACGGCCGGGTCCAGGTTGTTCTGGATCATCCGGTAGGCGGCCTCGGCCAGCCAGTTCTTGCAGCTCAGGGTGCTGCCGTGGGGGGCGCGCACCGGGCGCGGCTGGGCGGGCGTGGACATGGCGTGGACTCCGTCTGGGGATCGTTGGTGCGGCGGATTCTAGGAGCGCTTTGGCAAGTTGTCTATACAAGTAAAGTCAAGTACGATCTCCCCCATGCAAGCCATTGCTGCGCCGCAATATTTCAAGGTCAAGACGCATTTGCGCGAGGGCATCGCGGCCGGCCGCTGGCGCGCCGGCGAGCGCCTGCCGTCGGAGTCCGAGCTCGTCGCCGAGTTCGGCCTGTCGCGCATGACGGTCAACCGCGCGCTGCGCGAGCTCGAGCAGGACGGCCTGGTCGAGCGCGTCCAGGGCGTCGGCAGCTTCGTCGCCGAGCTCGGCCGCGTCGCGTCGACGCTCACGGTGCGCGACATCCAGGAGGAGATCGCCGCGCGCGGCCACCGCCACGAGGCGCGCCTGCTCGAGCTCGGGTCCTTGCGCGCCGACGCCGCGCAGGCCGCGACCTTCGGCCTCGCGCGCGGCGCGACGCTGTTCCACAGCGTGATCGTGCACCTCGAGAACGGCCGCGCGATCCAGTGCGAAGACCGGCTCGTGAACCCGGCCGTCGCGCCCGACTACCTGAAACAAGACTTCACCCGGACAACCCCGACGCACTATCTGCTCGAGGTTGCGCCCTTGAGCGAGGCGCGTTACACCATCGAGGCGCAGCTGCCGAACGAGGCCGAGGCCGAATGGCTGGGCATCGGCCGGCGCACGCCCTGCCTGGTCGTCACGCGGCGCACGGCCAGCCGCGGCCAGGCCGTGACCTGGGTGCGCCTCACGCATCCGGGGCCCGTGTACTCGATCGAAGGGATCGTCCAACCATGAGCTGGAGCACCATCAGCGCCGCCCAGGTCCAGCCGCAGCGCTGGAAGAACGACGGCGGCTGGACCCGCGAGCTGCTCGCCTGGCCGCACCTCGCCGACTGGACGCTGCGCGTCAGCGTCGCCGACATCGAGGCCGACGGCCCGTTCTCGAGCTTTGCCGGCGTGCAGCGCTGGTTCGCCGTGCTCGAGGGCACGGGCGTGCGGCTTTACGAATACGAAATGCGCCCCGGCGACGAGCTGCTGAGCTTCGACGGCGCGCTCGCGCCCGACTGCACGCTGCTCGGCGGCGCGACGCGCGACTTCAACCTGATGCACCGGCGCGACCAGGGCCGGCTGCGCGTCGTGCCGGCCGCGCAGGTGCCGGCGCTGCAGGCCGAGCCGGCCGACTGGCTCGGCTTCTTCACGGCCGACGGCGGCACGCTCACGCATGGCGGGCGCAGCATGGCGCTGGGCGCGCAGACGCTCGCCTGGTGCGAGCAGCCTGTCGCGCAGCCGCTCGGGTTCGCGGGCCGCGGCGCGGCGTGGTGGCTGCACTGGAGCGCGACATGAGCGTTGCGGCAGCCAAGGTTCACGCGGTCGACGCGGCGCCGCAGCGTGTGCTGTGGCGCCACGCGCGCATCGCGAGCTTCGCGGCCGACACCGGCTGGGGCCTGATCGACGCGGGCGCGATCCTGACCGAGGGCGATCGCATCGCCTGGGTCGGCGCCGAGGCCGAGCTCGCGCCCCAGGACGTCGCCGCCGAGCGCTCGCTCGGCGGCGCGCTCGTCACGCCGGGCCTGATCGACGCGCATACCCACCTCGTCTACGGCGGCGACCGCGCGCGCGAGTTCGAGATGCGCCTCGAGGGCGCGACCTACGAGCAGATCGCCAAGGCCGGCGGCGGCATCCGCTCGACCGTCGCGGCGACGCGCATGGCGAGCGAACTCGAGCTGCGCGCGAGCGCGCAGGCGCGCCTCGACGCGCTGATCCGCGAGGGCGTGACGACGGTCGAGATCAAGTCCGGCTACGGCCTGTCGCTCGAGTCCGAGCGGCGCTGCCTCGAGGTCGCGCGCGCGCTGCGCGGCGCTTGCGTGCGCACGACCTACCTGGGCGCGCACGCCGTGCCGCCCGAGTTCCACGGCCGCCCCGACGACTACGTGGACCTCGTGATCGGCTGGATGCCCGAGCTGCGCGACGCCGGGCTGATCGACGCGGTCGACGCGTTCTGCGAGAGCATCGGCTTCACGCCCGAGCAGACGCGCCGCGTGTTCGCGGCCGCGCGCGAGCTCGAGTTGCCGGTCAAGCTGCACGCCGAACAGCTGTCGGACCAGGGCGGCGCCCAGCTCGCCTGCGAATTCGGTGCGCTGTCCTGCGACCACCTCGAGCATGTGAGCCCGGCCGGCATCGACGCGATGCGGCGCAGCGGCACCGTCGCGCTGCTGCTGCCGGGCGCCTACTACTTCCTGCGCGAGACCGCGCTGCCGCCGATCGCGGCGCTGCGCGAGGCCGGCGTGCCGATCGCGATCGCGACCGACCACAACCCGGGCACTTCGCCGACGCTGTCGCCGCTCTTGATGCTCAACATGGCCTGCACGCTGTTCCGCATGACGCCCGAGGAGGCGCTGCGCGGCCTGACCGTCAACGCGGCGCGCGCGCTGGGCCTGCCGGACCGCGGCCGCCTGAGCCCGGGCCTGCGCGCCGACTTCTGCGCCTGGGACGCCGGCCATCCCAACGAACTGGCCTATTACTTCGGCCGCAACCCGCTGCGCGAGCGGGTTTTTGGAGGTGTCGCGTCGTGAGTGATTCTGCTTCGGTCTTCAAGCTCCACCAGGGCTGCACGCCGCTGCTCGTCAGCATGCCCCATGTCGGCACCGAGATCCCGGCCGACCAGCACGAGCGCTACGCGCCGCGCGCGCTCGCGTTCGAGGACACCGACTGGCACCTCGAGCGCCTGTACGGCGAGATCGCGAAGCGCCTCGGCGCGAGCCTGATCGTGCCGCGCTACTCGCGCTACCTGATCGACCTGAACCGCCCGCCCGACGACACGCCGATGTACCCGGGCGCGGCCAATACCGAGCTGTGCCCGACGCGCTTCTTCACCTCGGAGCCGCTGTACGCGCCAGGCCGTGCGCCCGACGCGGCCGAGGTCGAGCGCCGTCGCGAGACCTACTGGCGGCCTTACCACGACGCGCTGCAGGCCGAGCTCGACCGCCTGCGCGAGGTCCACGGCGTCGCGCTGCTGTTCGACGCGCACAGCATCAAGTCCGAGCTGCCCTGGCTGTTCGAGGGCCAGCTGCCCGCGCTGAACCTCGGCACCGTCGACGGCCGCGCCTGCGACCCCGAGCTCCAGCAGCGCCTCGTCGCCGTGCTCGCGGGCCAGGACGCGCAAAGCCATGTCGTGAACGGCCGCTTCAAGGGCGGCTACATCACGCGCCACTACGGCCAGCCCGCGCAGGGCCAGCACGCGGTCCAGCTCGAGATGTGCTGGCGCTGCTATATGGACGAGGCCAAGCCGCCCGTCGACGGCTACGACGAGGCGCGCGCCGCGCGCATCCAGCCCTTGCTCGAGACCCTGCTGGCCACGCTGCAGGCCTGGGCGCGGGCATGAGCCGCATATTCTTTGCGGAGCGCGCCTGGGTCGGCGGCGCGTGGCGGCGCGGCGTGCGCCTGACGGTCGGCGCCGACGGGGGCTGGCAGGCGATCGACATCGGCGCCCCGGCCGACGGCGCGGAGCGCCTGGCCGGCCCCGTGCTGCCCAGCCTCGTCGACGCGCACAGCCACGCGTTCCAGCGCGCGTTCGCGGGCCTGGCCGAGACGCGCGAGCGCGCCGACGACGACTTCTGGTCGTGGCGCGAGCGCATGTACGGCCTCGCGCTGCGCCTGACGCCCGAGCAGCTGCACGCGATCGCCGCGCAGCTCTATGTCGAGCTGCTCGAGGGCGGCTATACCCAGGTCTGCGAGTTCCATTACCTGCACCACGCCGCGGACGGCACGGCCCACGCGGACCCGTACGCGATGAGCTGGGCGCTCGCCGACGCGGCCGCCGACGCGGGCCTGGGCCTGACCGTGCTGCCGGTGCTCTACGCCCACGCGGGCTTTGCGCAGCCCGGCCTGCGCGCCGAGCAGCGCCGCTTCGCGACCGACGCCGACTGGGTCTGGCGCGCGAGCCGCGCGGTCAATGCCGCGCGCCGGCCGCTCGTCAACGCGGGCGTCGCGCTGCACTCGCTGCGCGCCGCGCACGCGGCCGACGTCGACGCGCTCAAGGCCCATGTCGGCGACGCGGATCTGCCGATCCACATCCATATCGCCGAGCAGCCGCAGGAGGTCGCCGACTGCGTGAAGGCGACCGGGCAGCGGCCGATGGACTATCTGTGCACGCGCTTCGCGCCCGACGCGCGCTGGCAACTCGTCCACGCGACGCATAGCGTGCCGGCCGAGATCGCAGCCGTCGCGCGCAGCGGCGCGGGCGTCGTGCTGTGCCCGGGCACCGAGGCCAACCTCGGCGACGGCGCCTGCGACCTGCCGGGCTGGCTGGCGGCAAGCGTGCCCCTGAGCATCGGCTCCGACAGCCAGGTGACGCGCGGCGTCGCCGAGGAGCTGCGCTGGCTCGAGTACGGCCAGCGCCTCGCGCGCGGCCAGCGCAATATCGCCGCCGCGCCGGGCCGCGAGCCCGCGAGCGCGGCGCGCCTGTTCGAGGCCTGCGTGCAGGCGAGCGCGGCGCCGGCCGGGTTCGCGTGCTGGGGCCTCGCGGTCGGCGCGCGCGCGGACTTCCTCGTGCTCGACCCGCAGGCCTCGGGCCTGCTCGGCCTGCCCGCCGAGCACGCGCTCGACGGCTGGATCTTCGCGAGCCAGGGCCAGGCGATCCGCGACGTCTACGTCGCCGGCGCGCCGCGCGTGCGCGGCGGCCGCCATGTCGACGCGGCAGCCGTCGCCGCGCGCTTCGCGGCGGTCATGGACGCTTTGTGGAGCGCGTCGCGCTGACGCGTCGGCGCGCGCGCGGGGCTGTGCGAGACTGCCGCGTCGCTCAAGGAGAACATCGATGACGCTCAAGCCTGTGCTGCTGCTGGCCCTGGTCCCCGCCGTCTTCAGCCTGCCGGCCCTGGCCGCCAAGCCCTGCGAGGAGCTCAGGACCGAGATCGCGGCGAAGCTCGACGCCAAGGGCGTCAAGGGCTATACGCTCGACATCGTCGCGACCGAAGCGGCCGACAAGCTGCCGGCCGAGAAGAAGGTCGTCGGCAGCTGCGAGGCGGGCAGCAAGAAGATCACCTACTCGCGCGGCGGCTGAGCGCCGCGCGGCGCCGGCGGGCCATGTACTCCTCGACCTTCATCTTCGCGAAGCGCGAGTACGACGACGAGTTCCACCGGCTCGACGCCGAGATCGCGGCTGCCGCGCGCGCGCTGCCCGGCTACCTCGGCGAGGAGGCCTGGGAGAACGCCGCGACCGGGCTGGTCTCGAACGTCTATTACTGGGAATCGCTCGAGGCCCTGCAGGCGCTGGTCGCGCACCCGCGCCACCTCGAGGCCAAGGCCAAGCAGGGCCGCTGGCTCGACGGCTACCGCGTCGTGATCGCCGAGGTCCTGCGCGCCTACGGCGACGCGAAGCTCGACGGGCTGCTGCCGGCGACCGGCTGAGGGCGTGGCGGCGCGATGCGCGCGAGCCCGGACCGGCGGCGGGCATTTGGATAAGACAATGCGCGGCATCATGCGAGCCGTCGACATTCGCGCGCCCCTGCGACCCGACCGACATCGTCGGGCCGCTCGGCGCGCGCCTGCGCGGGTGACGGCGGTGCGCTCTTGAGCGCGCTGCCCGTGAGCGCCGCGGCGCGCGGCGGTGCGTCGACGACCGACGGCGTCGCGAGCCGCTGGCGGCCGCGTCTGCGCCTCGCCGAGGAGCGCCGCCGCCGCGTGTCGGCGCTCGGCGTCTCGCTGCTGCTGCACGCGTTGCTGCTGAGCCTGACCTTGAGCGGGCAGGGCGTGGGTCTGCCGGGCCTGAGCTTCCCCTGGGAGGCGCGCCGCGCCGAGGTACCGGCGCTGCGCGTCGTGTTGACGCCGGCGCCCGAGCCTGAGGCCTTGCCGCCGCCGCCGATCGACGTTCCGCCCCCGCCGGTGCCGCCGGCGCCAGCCCCGGCGACTGCAGCGGTGCCGGCCGAACCGGTCGCCCCGGCGCTCAAGACCCTGACCGATACGGCGCCAAAGAGCGCGGCGTTCAAGGCGGCGATCGCGCCCGCGCTGCCGCCTGCGCCCGCGGCGCCCGAAGCGCCGGCGCTGCTGGCGCTCGCGCCGACCGAGCACGTGGTCTGGGTGGCGCCGGCCGCGTCGGCGCCGCCGACGACGGCCGCGTTCGCGGCTGCCGCACCGGCTCCGGTGCCGGACCTGCCGCTGCCGTCGCCGCTCGGCGTCGTCGGCGCGACCCTGCCGGTCAAGACCATCGATTTCTACGCGCTCGATCGCGCGCGCCGCGATGTCGAGCAGCTCGCGCAGCAGCTCGATGCGGCGCGGCGCGACGTGGCTCGACAGGACGCGGCACGCGCCGAGGCGGCGCGCCAGGACGCTCTGCGGCAGGAAGCGGCCCGTCAGGAGGCGGCCAAAGCCGAAGCGGCCAAAGCCGAAGCGGCGAAAGCCGAGGCAGCCAAAGCCGAGGCAGCCCGGCAGGCAGCAGCGCGCGCCGAGGCGGCGCGCCAAGAGGCGATCAAGCAGGAGGCGGCCCGCCAGGAGGCTTTGCGCCAAGAGGCGGCGCGACAGGCGTTGGCTCGCCAGGAAGCGGCGAAGCAAGAGGCAGCGCGCCAGGAGGCATCGCGGCAGGAAGCCGCCCGAGCCGAGGCCGCGCGCCAAGAGGCTGCCAAGCAGGAAGCGATGAGACAGGAAGCCGCGCGGCAGGACGCAGCTCGCGCCGAGGCGGCGCGTGCCGATGCGGCAAGGCAGGAAGCCGCACGCGCCGAGGCCGCCGCCCAGGCCGAGGCCCAGCGCGAGGAGCGGCTGCGCGCGATCGGCCGCCAGCTCGACGAGGAGGCCGCACGCCGCGACGCCGAGCGGCACGCGGCCGAGAACGCGGCTGCGGCCGCGAAGGCCGCCGCACCGAACGAATTGCCGTACTCGGTGAGCACGCCGCGCCGCGGCCGGCTGTTCGGCCGCACCGACGCCGACGCCGAGCTCGTCGCCTACGCGCAGGACTTGGCGCGCAAGATCGAGCTGAACCAGACCTTCGCGACGGTCCGCGACGCGCTGCGCCAGCCCCATGTCGACCCGCTCGTGACGGTGGCCGTGCGCAGCGACGGCTCGGTCGAGTCGATCACCTTCGTGCGCTCGAGCGGCGTGCCCGCGCTCGACGACGCGATCCGCCGCGTGATCCACGGCCAGGAGCATTACCCGGCGTTCTCGCCGGCGCTGGCGGCCGAGTACGACGTCGTCGAGATCCGCCGCACCTGGCATTTCGACATGGCGATCCGGCTCTACTGAGCCTGTCGCGGCGCGCTACACCCGCTTACCGTCGTTCCCGCTCGCGCGGCCGCGCTGACATTCGCTCGAGCTTGTTGCAGACGCTCACAGTTTGGCCCTGCGATGTCGGCCTTGTCCTGCACGCGGCCGCGACGGTCTGAGTTAACTTCGTAGCGTTATTGATTCCTCAGGAGATCCGCATGTCCGCCTTCCCGTTCAAGTCCACTCAAATCGTCGCCGGGGTCGCCGTCGTCGTGGCCTTGCTCGGCGGCGCCTATGCCATCGGCCGCTCGGAGGGCACCGGCTCGGTGCCCGAACAGACTCAGGCCAGTGCGGCGCAGCCGTCGAACAGCCAGAGCAGTACCAACAATAAAACCCCCGTTGCCGGCAGCCTGACGAGCGCGGCCGCGGTCGCGAGCGCCGACACCAACAATCCGCCCGAAAACCAGGCGCCCCTGTGCAGCAGCTGCGCGCGCGTGACCGACGTGCATACCGAGGCCCGCCAGGCGCAGACCAGCGGCGTCGGCGCCGTCGGCGGCGCGGTCGTTGGCGGCGTGCTCGGCAGCATGCTCGGCGGCGGCACGGGCAAGAAGCTCGCGACGGTCGGCGGCGCCGTGGCCGGCGGCTTCGCCGGCAACGAGATCGAAAAGGACCACAAGACCTACACGGTCTGGGTCGTGCAGGTCCAGGAGCGCGACGGCCGCACGCGCCGCTTCGTGCGCAACGCCGACCCGGGCCTGCGCGTCGGCGACGAGGTGCGCCTGACCGACGGCGGCTTCGCGCGCGTCTGAGCAGGCGCCTCGACAGGCGCGCCGTCCACGCTCGTGCATGAGGATCAGAACTCGTACGCGAGCGTGACGCGCGCCGAGCGCGGTGCCGCATAGCTCATCACGCGGCCGTACTCGGGCCGGACCGTCGCCGCGTCGAAGCGCGGCTCGCGCGTCTCGTCATAGAGCGTCGGCGTGAGGCGGTTGAACACGTTGAAGACGTCGAGCCGCAGCGACAGGCCGCGGCTCCAGCGCGGCGCGTAGCTCGCGTTGAGGTCCAGCGTGGTCGTCGACGGCAGGCGGCCGCGGCTGCCGCGCGGCGCGGGCTGACCGTCGCAGTAGAAGTAGACGTTGCCGTAGTCGGGCGCGTCGGCTGGCAGCCTCGGGTCGTTGCCGAAGCAGTTGCGCGGGCGGCCCGACTCGAAGCGGAAGTTCGCGCCGAATATCCATTCGGGGTTGAGCTGGTAGTAGCCGTTGGCCTTGACCTGGTGCGCGCGATCGTTGGGCAGCGGGCCGTACGCGTACTGCATGAGCTCGGGCGTATCCCAGGTCGAGGTGGCGGCAACGTCGGTCTGGGCGTTGTCGGACTTGGTCTGCCCCTCGGTATTGCCGCGGCTGCGCGAGTAGGTGTAGGTCAGCCTGCCGTACCAGCCATGGCGCAGCGGGTGCTCGACGAAGAAGTCGAGCGCGAGATACGTGCGTTTGGCGCGCTCGAAGCCGAGGTCGGCCGCCGAGAGATCGACGCGCGAGTAGTTGCCGTTGCCCGCATAGTCGACGAGGAAGCCGTTCGCGACGCCCGGGTTGAACGACGCGCAGCCGAAGCCGCCCCAGCGGCTCGTGTCGATGCCGCGCGAGGCCGCGTAGGCGAGGAAGGGCCGTTCGTCGCAGAAGTCGTCGATCGTCGCCTTGAGCTTGCGGTAGGTGAGCGAGGCGCCGCCGTTATAGGCCGGCGTCAGCGCCTTCTCGAAGCCCAGCGTGACCTCGTCCTGGTAGGTCGGCTTGATGTTCAGCGCCGACACCGTGTTGATGTCTTTGGCCTGGCCGTATTCGTTGTTGACCGAGGTTGCGTCGCCGGTCGGGCTCAGGCCGGTCGGCAGGCCGGTCACCGGGTCGACGCCGGTGTAGGCGAAGTACTGGAAGGTGTAGAGCGAGCGGCTCGCGCCGCGCACCGCGATATGGGTCGGGATCTGCAGGCTGTAGCGGCCGAGCGAGCCGAAGACCTTCAGCGACGCGTCGCCGTGGACGTCCCAGCTCGTCGACAGGCGCGGGCTCAGGAAGTTCTTCGACTGCAGGAAGGTCAGGCCGTCGCCGTTCTTGTTCGTGAAGCTCTCGTTGCGCAGGCCCAGCGTGACGAGCCAGGTCTTCGTGGCCTGGAAGCGGTCCTCGAGGTAGAGCGCCGATTGGTCGGACTCGGCCGAGGTCGCGTCGTCGAAGATGTATTGGTAGACGTAGTAGTAGTCCTTGCCGTCCTTCGCGCTGCGTATTGGCGCGGTCAATTGCCCGATCGGCGTGACGCCGCCGACGCCGGTGAAGCCGGGATCCGTCGTACGGGCGTAGATCCAGGCCGAGCCGCCCGCGACCGTCTCGCCGGCGCCGGCCGACTTCAGGCGGTTCTCGTCGACGCCGGCGCGGAGCAGGTGGCGACCGAGTCGGTATTCGACGTCGAGTCGGAGCGACTTGGTCGTGTCTCTTGCATCCGGGGGAATGACCGTCGCGCCGTTCCCCAGCGGGTTCGGTGGGATGGCCGGGTAACCCAGGCCGGGCATGCGCGTATCGGCGGTCCAACTGGTCTGCGGCGCGCTGAGGTCGCCGACGTAGTTCTGTGCGTGCCGGCTGCTGCTTTGGCCGTACAGCGCGTTGACCGTGAGCCGGTCGTTGATGTTGCCGATGTAGCGCAGGACCTGCGCCTGGCCGCCGACGGCCGGCGTCACGCCGCCGAGGTTGCGCGCCGATTCGCTGAGGCCCAGCACGGCCGTCCGCACGTGCGTCGCGTAGTCGTAGCCGTAGTAGTCGAAGTTGGAGCCATAGTTGTCGCCGAGCAGCGTGAGCTGGAGCCGGTGGTCGTCGTTCAGGTACCAGTCGAGCTTGCCGAGGTAGCGCGTGTTGGAGTCGCGCTCGGCCAGCCAGCCCTGGCTGCCGAGCGTCGACGCCTGCGGCGTCGCGTTGACGGCGCCCCAGCGCGTGATCTCCTGCGACGCCGCGACGAACAGAAAGAGCTTGTCGCGCACGAGCGGGCCGCCGACATGGGCGCTGTACAGCGTGTCGTCGTTGAAGTTGCCGCCGCGGTAGAGGTAGACCGTGCCGTCGGTATTCGGGTTGCTGCCGGTGTTTGCGTAGTAGAGGTCCGGGCGGCGCGCGCGCAGCGATTCGGGCTGGTAGGCGATCTGTGCGCCGCCCTCCCAGGTGTTGGTGCCGCTCTTGGTGATCAGGTTGACGACGCCACCGACCGAGCGGCCGAACTCGGCGCCGAAGCCGCCGGTCTGGACCTGCGCCTGCTGGATCGCGCCGAGCGGCAGCTCGATCGAGCCGAGCTGGGTCAGCGCGTTCGTGACCGGGAAGCCGTCGATGTAGTACGAGTTCTCGGACGGCGCGCCGCCGCCGATGCTCACCCCGCCCGCGTAGCGCGGGTCGGCGGCCGTCGTGTTCGGCGCGAGCGCGATGATGCCGTTGAGGTTGCGGCTCGCGATCGGCAGCTTGTCGAGCTGGCTCGCCGTGAAGGTCGAGACGTTGGACGCGCTCGACACGTCGATCGTGCGCGCGCGGCCGACGACCCTGACGGTCTCGAGCTGCGTGACCGTCGGCGCCTCGAAGGTCGCCTCGGCGCCGACGCCGGCGACGACCTCGAGCTCGACGCTCGCGACCAGCGCACCCTGGTCGAGCAGCTCGACCCGGTAGCGGCCCGGCGGCAGCGACGAGAGGTAGAAGCGCCCGTCGGCATCGACGCCGGCCGTGCGCGTGAAGCCGGTCGCCGGGTTCGTGATGCGGACCTGCGTGCCCGCGTGGGTGCCGACCTGCCCGAAGACCGAGCCGCTGGCCGTCGATTGGGCCTGGGCGGGCGGCGCGAGGCCGGCGCCGAGGGTCGCGGTCAAGGTGGCCAGGGCGGTGGCGGTACAGGTCGCCGCGAGGCGGCGGCCCAGCTTGGACGAAGGGGGCGTTGCAAGCATGGTGGGCTCCTGATGCGCGCCCACTATGACCAATGCAAGCTAATTGCAAGATGTCGGCGATCAATCGCCCATCGATGCCTTCATCAAATAACAACTTCGGCGAAATGCCGATTGAATCGCCAGAATTCCTTGCGATAGTCTTGCTGGATTTGCCTGCCCAAAACCCGGCCTCCGCGCGTCTCAGCCGCCGCCGGCCTGCCAGCCCAGGCCCAGGCTCTTGTGCAGCGACGCGAAGTCCTGCAGCAGCTCGGCCTCGGCGCTCAGGGACTGCTCGCGCGCCTCGAGCAGCGCGCGCTGCGCGTCGAGCAGATCGAGCTCGGTCGCGACGCCCGCGCGGCGGCGCTGCGTCGTGAGTTCGAGGCCACGGGCGGCGGCGTCCTGCTGCTCGCGCAGGCTCGCGAACGAGCGGCGCTGCTGGCCGTAGCGCGCGAGCGCGGTGTTCGCGTCGTTGAGGGCCTGGAGCACGCTCGCCTGGTACCGCGCCTGCGCCTCGTCGCGGCCGGCCTCGGCCTGGCGCACGTTCGCGGCCGTGCGGCCGAAGTCGGCCACGTTCCACGACAGATAGGGCGCGCCGAGCAGCACCAGGCTGCTGCGCTTGAACAGCTGGCCCGGTTCGGTCGCGCCGAGGCCGATGTCGCCGAGCAGGCTCAGCTTCGGAAAATACGCGGCCTTGCGCTGGCCGATCTGCGCGGTGCTCGCGGCGAGGCGGCGCTCGGCCGCGCGGATGTCGGGGCGCTGCTGGAGCAGCGCCGTGACGTCGCCGACCGCGACGACGTCCGGCACCCGCGGCAGCGCGGCCGGCGCGGCGCCGAGCTGCGCGTCGAGCGCGCCGGCCGGCTGGCCGCACAGCAGCGCGAGGCGGTCGCGCGCGATCGTGAGGTCGCGCTCGGCCTCGGCGGCGGCGCGCGCGCTCGCGATGCCGCGCTCGCGCTCGCGCTCGAGCTCGAGTCCGCTGTCGACGCCGCGCTGCGTCCGCTGCTGCGTGAGCGCGAGGCTTTGCGCGTCGAGCGCCGCGAGCTCGCGCTTGAGCGCGAGGTCCCGCTCGCGCGCGCGCAGGTCGGCGTAGGCGCGCACGACCTCGGCCGCGAGCGCGACCTGCGCGTCCGCGAGGTCGGCCTGGACCGCGTCGGCCCGGGCCGCGGCGGACTCGACCGCGCGGCGCGTGCCGCCGAACAGGTCGATCTCCCAGCTCGCGTCGAAGCCGGCCGTGTAGAAGTGCAGGTGCTGCGCGGCCGCCGTGCCCGGGCCGCTGCTCAGGCCCAGCGCGAGCGCGCTGGCCGAGCTCGTCGGCTGCTGGTCCGCCTGCTGCAGCTCGTAGGCCGCGCGCGACTCGCGCAGGCGCGCCTGGGCGGCGTGCAGGTCGGGGCTGTCGGCGAGCGCGCGCGCGACGAGCGCGTCGAGCGTCGCGTCGCCGAGGCTTTGCCACCAGGCGGCCGCGACCGGCGCGGCGGCGTTGGCTATGCCGGGCTGGGCCGCACGCGCGAGCGGGCCCGACGCGGCGGTCGCCGGCGCGCCCGCGTAGTCGGGGCCGACCGTCGTGCAGGCCGCGAGCAGCGCGGCGACAGCCAGCGCGATCGAGGAGGAGGCAGCGGACAACAGGGCGGGGCGGTGCAGCATGGTGCGGTGTTCTTCTCGGTTCTTCAATGCGCGGCCTCGGCCGGCGGCGCGGCGGCCGCGGCGCCGGGGCGCGGCGTCTTGATCAGCAGGGCCAGCGGGATGCACAGCAGCAGCGCGACGCCGAGCACGTAAAAGGTTTCGGAATAGGTCATCACGAGCGCCTGCTGCTGGATCTGCAGGGCGATCTCGCCGATCGCCTGCAGCTGCGCGTGCGCGTAGTCGCCGACCTGGGCCAGGTGGCCGGCCGCGCCGCCCGCGATGCGTTCCTGCGTCAGCGGCGCGTTCGCGCTCACGGTGCTGCCGATCACGTCGACGTGCAGCGCGTTGCGGCGGTCGATGAAGGTGCCGATCACGGCCAGGCCCATCGAGCCGCCGAGGTTGCGCGCCATGTTGTACAGGCCCGCCGCGTCGCCCGACTCCTCGCGCGTGACGGCGGCCATCGAGGCCTGGTTCAGCGGCATCATCGCGAGCATCTGGCCGACGCCGCGCAGCAGCTGCGACAGCGTGAAGTCGCCGGCCGCGCTCTGCGCGGTCAGGCTGCTGTCGAGCCAGCAGCTGAAGTAGAAACACAGCAGGCCGCCGATCACCATGAGCCGGTAGTCGACGCGGCCGAGCAGGCGCGGCAGCAGCGGCATCATCAGGATCGCGGGCAGGCCCGCGAGCAGCATCACGGCGCCCGACTGCTGGGCGTTGTAGCCGGCGACGAGGACGAGGAACTGCGGCACCAGGTAGGACACGCCGTAGACGCCCGCGCCGACCGCGACGACGATCAGGATCACGCTCGCGTAGTTCTTGTTGCGCATCAGGCTCAGGCGCAGGATCGGCCGCTTCGCGACGCGTTGCGACAGCGCGATCAGCGTCATGCCGATGGCCGACAGGACGCTCAGGCCGATGATCAGGTCGGACTCGAACCAGCGCTCGCGCTGGCCCTCCTCGAGCACCGCGGTCAGCGTGCTCAGGCCCAGGGCGAGGCCGGCGATGCCGAGCCAGTCGGCGTCGACGAACTCGCGCAGGTGCGGGCGGTCGGCCGGCAGGCCGCCGAGCAGCAGGCCGACGAGCGCGATGCAGACCGGCAGGTTGATGAAGAAGCACCAGTGCCAGCTGAGGTTCTCGGTCAGCCAGCCGCCGACGACCGGGCCCAGCAGCGGGCCGAGCAGCACGGTCAGGCCGAACACCGTCATGCCCGCGGCGAGCTGGTGGCGCGGCAGGCGCGTGCGGATGATGGTCTGGCCGGTCGGGATCATCGCGCCGCCGGTGATGCCCTGGCCGATGCGCGCGACGACGAGCATGCCGAGGCTCGTCGACAGGCCGCACAGCATCGAGAACAGCGTGAACAACGTGGCCACGCCGACGAGGAAGTTGCGCAGCCCGAACACGCGCGTGAGCCAGGCGGCGAGCGGGATGATCACGATCTCGGCCATCAGGTAGCCGGTCGAGATCCAGGTGCCCTCGGTGCCGGTCGCGCCGACCGAGCCCTGCACCTGCGGCAGCGCCGAGTTCGTGATCGAGATGTCGAGCACGGCCATCAGCGCGCCGAGCGCGCCGGCGGTCACGGCGATCCAGTCGGCGAAGCTGGCGTTCGGCTCGTGCGCGGGCACGCCGGCGGCGGGGAGGGCGGCTTCAGCCATGGCTCGGGGTCGCGGCGTCGCGGGTATCGACGTCGGCCGTCACCGACAGGCCCGGCAGCAGGCGCGCGCGCAGCGCCGCGTCGGCGTCGACGCGGATGCGCACCGGCACGCGCTGGACGATCTTGGTGAAGTTGCCGGTCGCGTTCTCGGGCGGCAGCAGCGCGAACTGCGCGCCGGTGCCCGGCGCGAAGCTCTCGACCGTGCCGTGCAGGGTCTGGCCCGGCAGCGCGTCGACGCGGACCTCGACCGGCTGGCCCGCGTGCATGCGCGCGAGCTGGGTTTCCTTGAAGTTCGCGACCAGGTAGACCTGCTGCACGGGCACGACGCTCATCAGCCGCGTGCCGGGCGGGGCGAACTGGCCGACGCGCACCGTGAGGTCGCCGACGCGGCCGTCGAGCGCGCTGCGCAGCAGCGTGTCGTCGACGTCGAGGTGGCTTTGCTGGCGCGCGGCCTCGGCGGCCTTCTGCTGGGCCTCGGCCTGGGCGACCTGGGCCGCGTTGGTCGCGAGGCGGCTGCGCGCGGCCTTGAGCACGGCGCTCGCCGACGCGAGCTTGGCCTGGGCCTGCTCGGCGGTGTTGCGCAGCTCGGCGAGGCGCTCGTCGGTCGCGGCACCGGTGGGCGCAAGCGGCGCGTAGCGCGCGAGCTCGTCCTGGGCATGGCGCGCGGCGAGGCGCGCGACGGTTTCCTGCGCCTGCGCCTGCTCGATCTGGGCCTGCTGCTGGGCGATGTCGGCGCGCGCGCGCACCAGGTCGGCCTGGCGCGACTCGAGCTGGGCGCGCGCCTGGTCGAGCGCGGCCTGGTAGTTGCGCGCGTCGAGGCGCACGAGCGGGTCGCCCTGCCTGACGAGCTGGTCGGCCTTGACGAGCACCTCGGCGACGTAGCCGCCGACCTTGGGCGCGACGACGACGACGTCGGCCTTGAGGTAGGCGTCGTCGGTGCTTTCGATGAAGCGGCCGACGCGCCAATAGTGGACGCCCCAGGCGAGGCCAGCGAGCAGCACGGCGCCGCCGAACAGGGAGCCGAGCAGGCGGCCGCGCATCGTCTTGGCGGGGGCGTGCGGGGCGGCGGCCGGGCGGTCGGTCGAGGACATCGTGACTCCAATTTCTTTCATACGGAAGATTTTTTCCATTTGCTAGAAATCTGTCAACTGGTATATTTTTACAAGTCCTTATAGCCCAAGCCTGCCTCGATGCCCCGTCCGCCCCGTCCCCGTCACCCCGCCGAAGGCGGCTACGCCCGAGGCGAGGAGACGCGCCGGCGCCTGATCGAGGCGGCGATCCGGCTGTTCGGCGAGCGCGGCTACGACGGCGCGTCGACGCGCGACATCGCGCTGCAGGCCGAGACCAACGCGCCCGCGCTGCAGTACTACTTCGACGGCAAGGAAGGCCTTTACCGCGCGTGCGCCGAGCACCTCGCGGCCGGCGCCGAGGCCCATTTCATGCCGGCGCTCGAGGCCGCCGAGGCGCTGCTCGCCGACCCGGTCGCGCGCCGCGCGGCGCTCGTCGAGGCCTTCATGGGCCTGCAGGACGCGATCGCCGACCACCTGCTCGTCAACGCCGAGGCCCCGCACCGGCGCCTGTTCATCGCCCAGGAGCAGGCCGGCCACGGCATGAGCCGCGAGCCGATCGAGCGGCCGTTCAAGCGCCGCATGACCGCGGCCGGCGCCGGCATCGTCGCGCGCCTGAGCGGCCGCGACGCCAGCGATCCGCTGACGCTGCTGCGCCTGATGACGGCGCAGGGCCAGCTGACGATCTTCCACATCGTGCCGCAGACGGCGCTGCAGACGCTCGGCTGGCCGCGCGTCGATGGCGAGAAGCTCGCGCTGCTGAAGGCGACCGTGCGCGCGCAGACGCGCGCGCTGATCGACAGCTGGGATTGAGCGCGGCCGGGCCGGCGCAGGCGCCGTCAGGTCGCGGCGCGCAGGCGTGCCGCGAAGGCCGAGAATTCGGGCGCCGCGCGCGGCCACGCGGCGTCGGGCGCGACGTCGGTGATCGCGTGGGCGACGAGGCGCCTGAGCGTGTCCTCGCGCGGCAGCAGCGGGCCCGCGAAGCGCACGCCCTCGGGGCCGGCGATCACGAGGGTCGGGAAGGTCTCGATGTCGAGCTCGCCGACGAGCTCGGCCTCGTCCTCGATGTCGATCCAGCGCGCCTCGACCTGCGGCACCGTCGCGCGCAGCTCGGCCGCGACGCGCTCGAACAGCGGGCGGTAGTCGTCGCACAGGCGGCACCAGGCCGCGCACAGACAGACGAGGGAAACGGGCGGAGTGGGCGACGACACGGGCATCGCGAAATTCTAGAATCGACGCTTCGCCTGCCGCTCGCGCCGCGCCCGACACACCATGGCACCGTTTCTTCCGCTCGACCCCACGGTCACGCCCGACGAGTATTTCCTCGCGCCCGAGAAGCTGATCGAGGGCAACCCGAAGCAGACCGTCTGGCTGCACTACGAGGACCCGAGCGGGCAGTTCTTCGTCGGCGTGTGGCACAGCGAGCCCGGCAAATGGCGCGTCGCGTACACGGAGGAGGAGTACTGCCAGATGCTCGAGGGCCGCAGCGTCGTGACCGACGCGGCGGGGCGCTCGTTCAGCCTCGCGGCCGGCGACAGTTTCGTGATCCCGCGCGGCTTCACGGGCACCTGGGAGGTCGTCGAGACGACGCGCAAGCGTTTCGTGATCTACGAGGCGCGCGGCGCGACGTAGCGGCCCGCGGCGCCGGGTGGCCCGGGCTCAGCGGGCGGGCCGCGCGACCCGCGCGAGCGCGTCGCGCAGGCCCTGCGCCGCGCGGATCTCGCCGACCTCGATGCCCCGCCAGTTGTGCAGCGCCTGGCGGCTATGGCCCTGCAGCAGCGCGGCCTGCGCTTCGCCTGGCGGCAGCAGCGCCTCGACCACGGCGGCCAGCGCGGCCTCGGCGCCGCGCACGCCGCCGTCGGCGACCTTGAGCGCGACGCCGAGGCCCAGCGTCGGCAGCGCCGCGCAATAGACGCCCTCGGCGCCGACCTTGCAGCAGACCGCCTCGCCGAAGGCCTCCATCACGCGCGTGTCGAAGCGCTGCGTGCCGCCGACCATGAACGGCGCGGCTGCGCAGGCCTGGCGCAGGCGTTTCGCGGCGGCCGCGCGGCCCGGGCTCAGGCCGCGGCCCGTCGCCGCGCGCGCGAAGCCGAGCGCGAGCGCGCGCAGCGGCAGCGCGTAGGTCGGGATCGAGCAGCCGTCGGTGCCGCGCGGCGCGGCGTCGACGTCGCTGCCGGTCGCGGCCGACAGGGCCGCGCCGACCTCGCGCATGACCGCGTGTCCGGCGCCGACGTAGCCGCGCGCGAAGTCGCGCGGATCGACATCGCGCGCGAGCGCGAGCTCGCAGGCGACGCAGACGAAGCCCGCGTGCTTGCCCGAGCAGTTGTTGTGCAGCGGCGTGGCGGCCTCGCCGCGCTCGAACATGCCGCGCAGCACCGGCTCGCGGCTCGGCCACTGCGTGCCGCATTCGAGCGCCGCGGCGTCGAGCCCGGCCTTCGCGAGCATGCCGGCGGCCGTCGCGACATGGGCCGGCTCGCCGCTGTGCGAGGCGCAGGCGAGCGCGAGCTCGGCGTCGCTCAGGCCCAGGCGATCGGCCGCGCCGCTCTCGACGAGCGGCAGGGCCTGGAGCAGCTTGACGGCCGAGCGCGGGAACACGCGCGCGTCGACGTCGCCGAGGGCCAGCACGAGGCCGCCGTCGCCGTCGACGATGGCGAGCGAGCCGAGGTGGGCCGACTCGACCGCGCCACCGCGCAGGACCTCGGCGAGCAGCGCGGGCATCGTCACTTCTTGCGCACGAGCTTGATCTCGTAGAGCTTGGGCCAGAGCTTGCCGGTCACGAACAGGCGCTTCTTGGCGGCGTCGTAGGCGATGCCGTTGAGCACGTCGACCTGGCCCGCGGCCTTGCGCTCGGCCTCGGGCAGCAGGCCCGCGAGGTCGATCCAGCCGAGCACATGGCCGGTCCTGGGGTCGATGCGCGCGATCCGGTCGGTCTGCCAGATATTGGCGTAGACCTCGCCGTCGACCCATTCGAGCTCGTTGATCTGCGTGACCGGCTGGCCTTCGGCCGTGACCTCGACGCGGTGCGTCTCGTGCAGCGTGTTCGGGTCGATGAAGCGCAGCGCCGAGGTGCCGTCGCTCTGGATCAGCTCGCGGTCGTTGCGCGTGATGCCCCAGCCCTCGCCGCTGTAGTCGAAGCGGCTCTTGAAGGCGAAATCCTTGAGGTCGACGACGTAGCCGACCTGGTTCTTCCAGGTCAGGCCGACGATCTTGTCGCCCCAGTCGACGATGCCCTCGCCGAACACGCTGTCGGGCAGACGCACGCCCTGCACGACGCGGCCGGTCTGCAGCTCGACCTTGCGCAGCGACGACGCGCCCTCGAGGCCGGTGCTCTCGTAGAGGTAGCCGTCGCGCCAGAACAGGCCCTCGGTGAACGCGCCGCGGTCGTGCGGATACGCGTGCACGACCTGGTAGCCCCAGACGGGCAGGGCGGCCTGGGCGGCGAGCGAACCGGCGGCGAGCGCGGCCGCGATCAGGATGCGCTTGAGGGACATCGAGCGACCGCCTTACTTGCGCATCAGAGTGCTTTTGCCGAACAGCGACTCGATCAGGTCGACGGCGAGCAGCGCGGTCTTGTTGCGGATGTCGAGCGCGGGGTTGAGCTCCATCACGTCGAGCGAGCCGAGCCGGCCCGTGTCGGCGATCATCTCCATGCACAGCTGGGCCTCGCGGTAGGTCGGGCCGCCGGGGATCGTCGTGCCGACGCCGGGCGCGATCTCGGGGTCGAGGAAGTCGACGTCGAAGCTCACGTGCAGGTGGGTGTTCGCGTCGAGCGTCGCGAGCGCGAGCTCCATGGTGTGGCGCATGCCCATCTCGTCGATGTAGCGCATGTCGAAGACCTCGAGGTCCTGCTCGTGGACGAAGCGCTTCTCGCCCTCGTCGACGCTGCGGATGCCGATCTGGCGGATCCACTTCGGGTTGATCGCGGGGACCTGGCCGCCGATCTCGATCAGCTCCTTGGGGCCGAAGCCGCACAGGCACGCGACCGGCATGCCGTGGATATTGCCGCTCGGCGTGAGCGCGCTGGTGTTGAAGTCGGCGTGCGCGTCGAGCCACAGGATGCGCAGCTTCTTGCCGGTGTCGCGGCAATGGCGCGCGACGGCGCTGATCGAGCCGAGGCCCAGGCAATGGTCGCCGCCGAGCAGGATCGGCAGGCGCCCGAGGCTCAGCTCGGCGTACATCGCCTCGTGCACGGCGCGGTTCCACGCGACGACCTCGGGCAGGTGGCGGTAGCCGTCGACGGGCGGCAGCCAGGGGTTGGACGGCCCCGTCAGGTTGCCGCGGTCGAGCACCTCGCAGCCGTGCGATTCGAGCGTCTCGGCGATGCGCGCGACGCGCATCGCCTCGGGGCCCATGCTCGCGCCGCGCGCACCCGCGCCGATGTCGGTCGGCGCGCCGACCAGGGAGACTTTGCGATTCGTGGTCATTTGATTTCGTACTCGGTTTCGAGCGCCGCCCAGGCTTCCTCGGCGGTCTCGACGTAGCGGAACAGGTTGACGTCGTCGGGCGCGATCATGCCGGTCTCGACGAGCAGGTCGAAGTCGATCAGGCGCGACCAGAACTCGCGGCCGAACAGCAGCACCGGGCGGCGCCGGCTCTTGCCGGTCTGGATCAGCGTGAGCGCCTCGAACAGCTCGTCGAGCGTGCCGAAGCCGCCCGGGAAGCACACGAGCGCGACAGCGCGCATCAGGAAATGCATCTTGCGCAGGCCGAAGTAGTGGAAGCGGAAGCACAGCTCCGGCGTGATGTAGGGGTTGGGCCGCTGCTCGTGCGGCAGCACGATGTTCAGGCCGACGCTCTTGCCGCCGACCTCGTAGGCGCCGCGGTTGCCGGCCTCCATGATGCCGGGGCCGCCGCCCGTGACGATGTACAGCGGCTGGGCGCGCTCGGCCGACTGGGTCGTGACGATCGCCGCGAAGCGCCGCGCCTCTTCGTAATAGCGGCTCATGCGCAGCATGCTCTCGGCGCGGCGCAGCGCGGCGGCGTCGCCGTCCTGCGCGGCCTTGGCGACGCGCGCGCGGGCGTCCTCGAGCGAGGGGATGCGCGCGCTGCCGAACAGCACGATGGTCGACTCGATGCCCTGCTCGGTCTGCTCGATCTCGGGCTTGAGCAGCTCGAGCTGCATGCGCACCGGGCGCAGCTCCTCGCGCAGCAGGAAGTCGTGGTCGGCGAACGCGAGCCGGTAGCTCGGGTCGACCTCGGGCTGGAGTACCGCGGCCGATTCCTTCGCGCTCGGGAAGTTGCGCGCCTTGAGTTCTTTTCTCTTGATCATGGTCGGATTTTGCTGCAGACCGGGCATTGCGGATCCGCGTGGAGGGCGATCTCGGTCCACTCCATGCGGCGCGCCTCGAGCATCTGCAGGCGCCCCGCAAGGCTGGTGAATGAAGCGTCCGGGACGGCCGGCGCGACGAGCAGCTTGAGCGCCTCGGCGGCCTGCACGCTGCCGACGATGCCGACGAGCGGCGCGAACACGCCCAGGGTCGCGCAGCGCGCCTCCTCGAAGCGGCCCTCGGGCGGGAACACGCAGGCGTAGCAGGGCTGGCCGGGGCGGCGCACGTCGTAGACGCCGAGCTGGCCGTCGAAGCCGATCGCGGCGCCCGCGACGAGCGGCTTCGCGTGGCGCACGCAGGCCGCGTTGACGGCCTGGCGCGTCGCGAAGTTGTCGCTGCAGTCGAGCACGACGTCGGCCGCGGCGACGAGCGCGTCGAGCCGCGACGCGTCGGCGCGCGCCTCGACCGCGTCGACGCGCACGCCCGGGTTCAGCGCGTGCACGGCCGCGGCGACCGATGCGACCTTGGGCTGGCCGATGCGCGCCGTCGCGTGGGCGATCTGGCGCTGCAGATTGGTCAGCTCGACGCGGTCGTCGTCGACGACGGTCAGGCGCCCGACCCCGGCCGTGCCGAGGTAGAGCGCGACCGGCGAGCCCAACCCCCCCGCGCCGACGATCAGCGCGTGCGCGTCGAGCAGGGCCTGCTGGCCGGCGATGCCGATCTCGTCGAGCAGGATGTGGCGCGAGTAGCGCAGCAGCGCGGCGTCGTCCATGTTTCTTTACCGGGTCCTGATGTGGCGACGCCCGGGCGGGCCGGGCGTCGAGGGAGGGGGCGGGGCGTCAGTTCGTCGTCGCGTCGGCCGACTTCTGCGCGGTCGCGACGGGCGCCTTCGCGACGGCGACCGGCTTGCCCATCAGCTGGTTCAGCGCCTGGCGCAGGCGGAAGTCGTCGGCGCTGCCGTACTCGGGCAGGGGCTTGAGGTCCTTCTTGGCCTCGAGCTCCGCCTCGGCCTTCTTGCGAGCCTCGTCGCGCGCCTTGTCGGCGGCTTCGTCGGCGGCCTTCTGCTTGGCGTTCTCGGTCGGGTTGTCGAGGTGCTTGGAGAGGTCGGACTCGCGCGTGTACAGCGCCGCGAAGACGTTGCCGTCGGCCGTCTCGTCGACCGCGACGTCGGGCGAGATGCCCTTGGCCTGGATCGAGCGCCCGCTCGGCGTGAAGTAGCGCGCCGTCGTGAGCTTGAGCGCGGTGTCCTCGCTGAGCATGTGCACGGTCTGCACCGAGCCCTTGCCGAAGGTCTGCGCGCCCATCACGGTCGCGCGCTTGTTGTCCTGCAGCGCGCCGGCGACGATCTCGCTGGCCGAGGCCGAGCCCTCGTTGACGAGCACGACGAGCGGCACGGTCTTGAGCGCGGCCGGCAGGTTGCGCAGCAGGTCGGCGCCGCCGCGGTCGTAGTCGTCGGGGCGGGCGCGGTAGTCGGCCTTGGACTCGGCGATCTGGCCGTTCGTCGAGACCACGTCGGCGTTCCGGGGCAGGAAGGCGCTCGCGATCGCGACCGCGCCCTCGAGGATGCCGCCCGGGTCGTTGCGCAGGTCGAGCACGACGCCCTTGATGTTCGGGTTCTTCTTGTACAGCTCGCCGACCTTGCTCGCGAAGTCCTGGACCGTGTTTTCCTGGAACTGGCGCACGCGCACCCAGGCGTAGTCGGGCTCGACGAGCTTGGCGCTGACGCTCTGGACCTTGATTTCCTCGCGCGCGATCGTGACCGGGAAGCTGCGGTTCTCGTTCTTGCGGTAGATCTGCAGCGTGACCTTGGTCGCGGGCTCGCCGCGCATGCGCTTGACCGCCTGGTCGAGCGACAGGCCCTTGACCTGGGTGTCGTCGATCTTCGTGATCAGGTCGCCGCTCTTGAGGCCGGCGCGAAAGGCCGGCGAGCCCTCGATCGGCGAGACGATCTTGACGAAGCCGTCCTCCATGCCGATCTCGATGCCGACGCCGACGAACTTGCCGGTCGTGCCTTCGCGGAAATCCTTGAAGTTCTTCTTGTCGAAGTACTGCGAGTGCGGGTCGAGGCCCGAAACCATGCCGGCGATCGCGTCGTTGATCAGCTTTTTCTCGTCGACGGGCTCGACGTAGTCGGACTTGATCATGCCGAACACGGCGGCGAGCTGGCGCAGCTCGTCGAGCGGCAGGTCGGGGGTCAGGTTGCTGCTCGCCGTGGCCTGCAGCTGCATCGTGGTCAGCGCGCCGGCGACGGCCCCGAGGGCCATCCAGCCCGCTACTTTCATCTTGGCACCCATGATGCGCACTCTCAATCTCGAAGGTCTGCGGCAAGGCCGGCCGCACGGTCTGACGGAAATTGTAGGCCTGCCGTGTGAACGGCGTGCTCATAGCCTCGACGTATACACCGGCGCGCGCAGGGGGCGGGGTGCAAAAAGACAGGTGGGCGGCGCGCGCCCCGCGAATCCGGGGGTTTTACACGAACTCGAGGCCGACCGAGGCGACGCAGGGGATCGGCGGGTATTCGACGACGAGGCGGGTCGCCGCGAACGCGTCGAGCGGCTGGCCGAGGTGGTCGGCGAGGAAGCCCGCGAGCTCCTGCAGCTGCGGCGCGTGGGCGCCCGCGAGCAGCGGCGGGCGGCCGAGCGACTCCCGCACCATGTCGATCGGCAGGCGCGTGAAGCGGTCCTGCTGCCGGCCGTCGTTGAACGCGGCGCTGTAGAGCGCGGCTTCGATCTCGCGCGCGCGCGCGACCTCGCGGTGCACGAGCACGTCGATCACGAGCTGCTCGACCGGCGCGGGCACGTTCGCGCCGAAGCGCGTGCCGGCCGGCGCGCCGGCCTCGCCCGGCGTCGGCGCGATGCCGCGCTCGACGAAGCCGGTGAACACCGAGAACGCGCCGGTGCTGCCGGCGGCCGAGCGGCCGAGCTCGTAGACCACGTGCTCGCCGTCCTCGCTGGTCTCGAGCGCCGGCATGTTCGCGCTGAACTGCGGCAGCAGCAGCGGCAGCGAGCCCGCGGTGTCGCCGAGCGGCTCGATCGCGGCGACGGCGGGGTCGTCGCTGGGGCGGCGGCGGTGGAGCGGCCACGGCACCTGCGGGCGCAGGCGCCGGAAGTCGACCCAGCCGGCCGCGGTCGCGACGTCGTAGCGGCCCGCGCCGGCCGCGCTCGGCGCGATCAGGTGCATCTGCACGCGCGAGCGCGCCTGCACGCCGAGCACGCCCGAGTTGCCGCGGAACGCGAGCTTGCGGCTGACCATCAGGCCGTCGCGGCCGACGCCGTCGAGCATCAGCTCGAGCGTGGCCTTGTCGCCGACATGGACCTCGATCGCCTTGTAGAGCTGGAGCGCCGCGTGCAGCGCGCCGGCCGCGTCGGCCGGCTGCGCGCCCGCGCGCTCGGCCGCGGCCGTGAAGATCGCGAACGACTCCTCGCCGGGCAGCTGGCGCAGCGCCTCCTCGGGGCTTGGCGACTTGACGATGCGCGAGACCTTCCAGCACAGCACCCGGTCGATTCCGTACTTGCGGTGGACGACCTGAGGCTTGGCGGGATCGCAGCCGGTCGACAGCATCAGCGCCTTGAGCAGGCCGCTGAGCCTGGAGACGGCGTCTTGGATCTCGCGATGCAGGAGTTCGCTGGCCATGGCGCGCCGAGCATAAACGAGAACGCTCGGCGGGCCTGGAGCCCTCGGGGGGAGCATCCCTCGCAGAGGGCTGAGTCTTTGTGATTGCTTCTGACGATCCGTCGTGGTCCCGCCGACAGGAATCGAACCTGTATCTGCCGCTTAGGAGGCGGCCGTTCTATCCATTGAACTACGGCGAGGCGGGCGCAGCATTCTAGTCGCCCCGCCCCGCCCCGCCCCGCCGCCGCTTCAGGCCAGCACGGGCGCGGGCGGGAAGTCGACCGGCACGCGCGTCGTCGCGTGCAGGTAGTTGGTGATCGTCTTGTCGCCGATTGCGACGATCACGTCGACGAGGTTGGCCGGCGTCCAGCCGGCCGCGAAGAACGCGTCGACGACGGCCGGGTCGGCGTGGCCGCGCCGCTCGACGATGTCGTAGGTAAGCCGCGCGAGCGCGTCGAGCCGGGGATCGAAGCTTGCGCGGCCGCAGCGGATTTCGATCAGCTGCAGTTCGTCGAAACCCTGGGCGCGGCCGACCGCCGTATGCGCGGCCAGGCAGTACTCGCAGGCGTTGACCTGGCTGGCGACGAGGTTGACCACCTCGCGCGCCTTGCCGGCGATGCTGCTGCGGGCGTATTGCAGGGCCAGGTAGTTCGCGAGCGCAGGCTCCGAGTGCGCGAAGGTCGCGTACAGATTGGGCACGCGACCGAGCGCGGCCTCGAGCTTGTCGAACAGGGCCTGGTTGGCGACGCTGACGTCTTCGCGGTGCGGGACCTTGACGAGGGCGGACATGGGTTTCTCCTGGGAGGGTGGGACAGCGTGGTGGCGGCGCGCTCACTGGGCGGTGTAGGCGCCGTCGAGGGCGATCGACTCGCCGCTCAGATAGGGTGTGCTCGCCGACGCGACCCAGACGATCGCGTCGGCGATTTCCTCGGGCGTGGCCGAGCGTTGCGCCGGGACGTGCGCGAGGAAGTCGTCCCTGGCGTCGGCGTCGTAGCCGACAAAGCGCTCGAACATCTCGGTCTCGACCGGCCCCGGCGCGATCGCGTTCACGCGCACGCCGCCCAGCGCGCCCTCGAGCGCGGCGATCTTGGTGAGGCCCTCGACCGCGTGCTTGCTCGCCGCGTAGACCGACGCGCCGGCGACGCCGACGCGGCCCGCGATCGACGAGAGGTTGACGATCGAGCCCGAGCCCTGCGCGAGCATCGCGAGCATCTCGTGCTTGAGCGCGAGCAGCACGCCGAGCACGTTGGTGTCGAACACGGCGCGGTAGTTCGCTTCGGTCTGCTCGGTCAGCGGCCCGAGCTCGCCCTCGACGCCGGCGTTGTTGACGGCGATGTCGAGGCTGCCGAAGCGTGCGATCGCGGCCGCGACGAGGGCGCTGACGTCTTCTTCCCGGCTGACGTCGGCGCGCACGAACTCGGCGTGCGCGCCGAACGCGCGCAGCTCGGCGACGAGCTCCGCGCCGGCCGTGGGGCGGCGGCCGGCGACGACGACGTTGGCGCCCTGGCGCGCGAACGCGAGCGCGGTGGCGCGGCCGATGCCGGCCAGCGCCCCGGTGACGAGGACGGTGGGGGTACTCATGGCGATCTCCTGAACGCCCGAAGGGACAGAGGTCGGGCGCATGTCGGCACTGTGGGCGATGCCGAAAATGCCGTGAACCCCTCGATCGGTTCTAGGACATATTCCGCACAGGCGTGCACCATGGACAAGCTCTCGGCAATGCAGACCTTTGTTCGCGTGGCGCAGGCGGGCAGCTTCTCGGCCGTTGCCGGCGAGACCGGCACGACGCAGAGCGCCGTGAGCAAGCAGGTCGCAGCGCTCGAGCGCGCGCTCGGCGTCAAGTTGTTCAGCCGGACGACGCGCGCGATCTCGCTGACGGCCGACGGGGCGTGCTATCTCGAACACGCGCGGCGCCTCGTCGCCGAGGTCGAGACGGTCGAGGCGGCGCTGCGCCGCGGCACCGCGCAGGTCCGGGGCTGGATCCGCGTCGCCGCGTCGGTCGGTTTCGGGCGCCTCAAGCTGCTGCCGCTGGCCCGGGAGTTCATGGCCGCGCACCCGCAGGTCAAGGTCGACCTGCGCCTGCACGACGGCCTGGTCGACCTGGTCGAGCAGGGCATCGACCTGGCGGTACGGGTCGGCCCGCTCGACGACAGCGGGCTCGTCGCGCGGCGCGTCGGGGTGTCGCGACGCGTGCTTGTAGCTCATTCGGGCTACATCGAAAGCCTGGATGGCGGGCGGCGCGCGCCGCGCTGCCCCGAGGACCTGCACGCGCACGACTGCATCGTCTATACCGGGCTCGCGAGCCGCAACCTCTGGACCTTTGTCGCGAGGGCCGGCGCGCAGGCGCCGCCGGGCAGCGTGCGCGCGGTACGCGTCGACGGGCGGCTGCAGTCGAACAGCAGCGAGGTGATGCGCGCGGCGATCGTCGCGGGCATGGGCGTCGGCTACGCGCCGGACTGGCTCGTCGAGGCCGAGCTCGCGAGCGGCGAACTCGAGCGCCTGATGCCCGACTGGGAGGCCCCCGAGGCGCCGGTCCACCTGGTCAGCCCGCCCGAGCGCCGCCACTCGGCCCGGGTCAGGGCGTTTGCCGAGTTCCTGGCGCGGCGGCTCGCGCAGCCGCCGCCCTGATCCGGCGCGTCGCCGGATCAGGGCTCCTCGCGCGAGGCCGCGGGCGCGGGCGTCGCGCTGCGCCATTGCCAGATCAGCTCGATCGCGTTGTCGTCGCCGGTCTGGGCGCGCACGGTCAGGCGCTGGGCGAGCCGGTAGATCAGCTGCCAGCTGCCGGTCGTCGCGTTGAGGCCGCGCTCGTAGCCGACGTACCAGGCTTTCGAGAGCTGCTTGCCGACGCCGACGATGGTGTCGTGGGTCGTCGCGTCGTCGCTCTGGCGCAGCGACAGCTCGTCGAGGCCGAGGCGCGAGATCAGCTTGCCCGACGGGCTGTCGCCCTCGCCCGAGAGCAGCGCGACGGCGGCGCGCTGCAGCAGCGCCATGTCGGTGCGGCCGAGGCCGTCGGACGCGCGGCCGAGCAGCAGCCACGAGAGCTTGTCGGTATCGCTCATGTCGGGGTCGGCGTACAGGCGCACGAGCGGGCTCTGCGCCGTGCCGCCGACGGCGACGCCGACCGCCTGGTCGAGGTCGGGGCGCAGCGCGAGGATGTCGAGGCGCGGGTTGTCGTAGGCGCCGTCGAACGCGACGCCGCCGCGCGTGATGTCGAGCTTCTGGCCGTAGGCCGCGTAGTGGCCGCCGACCGTGCGCACGCGGCCGACCAGGCGCGGCTGGCCGTTGTTCTGGCCGGGCTCCTGGCTCAGCCGCAGCGTGCCCGCGAGCCGCGCGTCGAAGCCGTGGCCGCGGACCTGCAGCGCGTCGCCGAGGTCGACGTCGAGCGCGATGCGGGTCTTGCGCGCCGACTCGCTCGGCGCGGGCGGCGGGCCGCCGTCGTCGCCGGGGCGCAGCACGTAGACGTCGCTCGACAGCGTCGGCGCGTCCGAGTGGCTGAAGTCGAACAGGCCCGCGTCGACGCGCAGCTTGCCGCCGAGCTGCAGGGCGCTCGCATCGAGCTGCAGGGTCGTCGTGCCGCTGACGACGAGCCGGCGGTCGACGCGCTGCAGCAGCGTGAGCTGTTTGGCGTCGAGCTGCAGGTGCGCGGCCGGCGCGCCGCCGAGCTCGGCCGTGCCGGTCGCGCTGAAGCGGCCGTCGCCTGCCTGGGCGTCGAACGCGTCCAGGCGGGCCTGCTGGCCGTCGAGCGCGAGCTGCAGGCGGCCGTCGTGGACGTCGACGCCGAGCAGGCGGTTGCGCGCGGCGAGGCCCGTGCCCGCGAGCTCGCCGCGCACGAGCGGCGCGTCGGCGCGGCCGGCCAGGGTCACGCCGGCCGTTAGCGCGCCGCCGAGGCGCCAGCCCACGGGCAGCCAGGCGCCGAGGCTCGCGAGGTCGGCGACGCGCGCGTCGACGCGGCCCGTCAGCGCCGCGTCGCGCGCGGGCACGAGCCCCGGGCTCGCGAGCTCGGCGCGGGCCGCGAGCTGGCCCCAGTCGCTGCCGTCGAACGCGGCCGTCAGCGCCCAATGGCCGTCGCGCAGCAGGGCGCCGAGCGCGACGCGCTTGAGCCCGAGCGCGCGCGTGCCGCGGTCGTCGCGCAGGCTCAGGTCGCCGCTCGCGCGCTCGAGGTGGATGTCGGCGGCGGCCTGCGGCAGCGTGTGCAGGCTCGCGTGGCCGCTGACCTGCAGGTCGCCGCCCCAGCCCATGTCGGGCTGCTGCTGCGCGAGCAGCGGCGCGACGGCGAGCGGTTCGAGCGCGAGCTCGAGCGCGACGTCGGGCGGCGCGCCCTCGTGCAGCGGCGCGGCCCAGCGCGCGGTCTGCCAGGCGAGCGACGCGGGGCCGACGCGCAAGCGGCCCGGCGCGAGGCTCGCCGCGACCGGCTGGCCCTGGGCGTCGAAGCTTACGTCGAGGTCGAGGCCGGCGGTCGTCGCGAGCCCCGGGCTGTCGAGCTTCGCGACATGGGCGCGCCAGCGCCGCGCGGCGGCGTCGCCGTGGCCGTCGAGCGCGAGCGTCAGCGCATGGCCGGCCGCGCGTACGTCGAGCGCGAGGTGGTGGGCGCGCAGCGTGCCGTCGAGCTTGAGTTCGGCGTGATCGAGCTTGCGGTCCTGCCATTGCGCCTGGTCGAGCGTCGCGTCGAGCGCGAGCGGCGCGTCGAGTGCGGTCGCGAGCTGCCAGCGCAGCCGCGCGTCGGCGACATGGGCGGTGGCGGCGCCGTCGACGCCGACATCGTGCAGCGTCAGGGCGCCGTCGCTGCGCCAGGGCGTCGTCGTGCTACCGGCGACGTGCAGCTGGCCTTGCAGCGCGCCGCGGAATCTATGACCCGTCAGCGCGCTCAGCGCGTCGAGCCCGGCGAGCGCGGGCGCGTCGAGCGTCGCGTGCGCGTCGATCGCGCCAGGCTCGGCGTGGGCGTCGATCGCGACATGGTTGCCGCCGGCGTCGAGCTGCGCGTGCAGCTCGCGGCCGGCGGCGGCGAGCCGGCCCTGCAGCGGCGCGCCGGCGAGCAGGCTCGGCCGCAGCGTCAGGTGGGCCTGGCCGCCCGGCCAGCGGTGCAGCGGATCGTCGAGGTCGGCGCGCGTGCCCGCGAGCTCGGCGCTGCCGTCGAGGTTGAGCGCGTGCTCGCCGCGCGCCCAGGCCGAGTCGGGGGCGCCGCGCACGAAGCGGCGCAGGTCGAGATGGTCGGCCGCGACGCGCAGGCGGGTGCGCCAGCGCTGCGCGTCGAAGCTCGCGCTGCCGCTCGCGCTCGCCGATCCCGGGCCCGCCGTCAGTCGCGCCGTCGCGACCTCGACGCGCTGCTCGCCGCCGGGGCCGTGGGGCTGCCAGCTCGCGTCGAGCTTCAGTGCGGCGGCGATCGGCGCGGACGGGCCGGGTTTGGCGGGCGTCGCGGCCAGGGCGGACTTGTTGACCGATGCGGCGGGCGGCCCGGCCTTGGCTGTGCCGGCGCCGGCGGCGTTGCCGGCGATGTCGGCGACGACGCGGTAGACGCCGGCAGCCGTGCCGCCGAGCTGCACGCGGCCGTCGAGGCTCAGCGCCGCGAGCTGCGCGTCGAGCTTTTCGGTCTGCAGCCCCGCGAGCCGCGCGTCGAGCTGCCAGCCGCCGTCGGCGCGCAGCTGGCCGGTGCCGGTCAGCGTGCCGGCGGCCTGTGCGCGCGTGCCGAGCTCGGCCTTGAGCGCGCGCAGCACGAGCGCCTGGTGCACCGCGTCGGGGGCCAGGCCGCCGAGCTCGAACGCGAGCGAGCGCACCGGCAGCGCGTGCGCGTCCCAGCGGCCCGCGCGGCCGTTGACGAGGCTCAGCGCGGCGTCGAGCTGCGGCGTTTTCGCGCCGGCCGTTTCCTGGACCCGGGCCTCGCCGCTGAGCGCCGTGTGCGGCGCGTCGCGCAGCAGCGCGGCGAGGTCGAGCTCGCTCGCGTCGGCCTGCAGCGCGGCGAGCGGCCAGGCGGCGAAGGGCGCGAGCCTGGCCTTGAGCTGCAGATGCTGGCCGGCCGCGTCGAGCCGGCCCTGCGCGGCGAGCGCGGCGAGCGGGCCCTTGAGCTCGAGCCTACCCTGCCAGGGCGGCAGGTCGGCGTCGGGCGCCGCGCCGTCGACCTGCAGCTGCGCTTGCAGCGCGAGCGGCGCCGTCGCGCCGAGCGTCGCCGCGCCCTTGAGCCGCAGCTGCTGCCATTGCAGGCTCGCGACGCGCAGCCGGTGTTCGCGCTGACCCAGCTGCAGGCTCGCGTCGAGCGTGCCGACGAGCGGCGCGCCGTGCAGGCTCAGGGTGCCGAGCCGCAGCCGGCCGACGTCGACGTCGACGTCGAGCGGCAGCCGCAGCTCGGTCGGCACGGGCGTGGGTGTCGCGGCTGGCGGCGCGGGGGCGAGCGCGAGGTCGAGCGCATCGGCCTGCAGGTTCGCGATCGTCAGCTGGCGCCAGCCCAGGTGCAGGCCCTGCCAGCGCAGGCCCGTCACGCGCACCGTGTCGGCGCCGCGGCGCCACACCACGCTGCGCGCGGCGAAGTCGCCGACCAGCGCGCCCTGGGGCGCGTCGACCGTCAGCCCCGGCACCCGGCCGAGCAGCCAGGCCGTGCCGCCCGCGCTGCCGAGCAGCGCGGCCACGGCGCCCGCGGCGGCCGCGAGCAGCAGGGCGAGCGCGAGCAGGCCGCCGAGCAGGCGCTTGAGCAGGAGGCGGGCGCCGCGCGGCATCACCAGTTGACCCCCACACTGAAGTGCAGCCGCCAATGGTGGACCTCGACGCCGCGCGCGATGTCGACGCGCAGCGGGCCGACCGGGCTGCGCCAGCGCACGCCGCCGCCGACGCCCCAGTCGGGCCGCCAGTCCTGCCAGCGCTGCGCGGCCTGGCCCGCGTCGACGAAGCCCGCGCCCCACAGGCTCGGCATGCTGGCGAACAGGGGGTGGGCGAGCTCGACCGTGCCCGTCGCCATCACGCGGCCGCCGACCGCGAGGCCGTTCACGGTCGGGCCGAGCGCCTGGTACGCGTAGCCGCGCACCGAGTCGTCGCCGCCCGCGCGCCACAGCAGTTTCTGCGGCACGCCGATATTGCTGGCCGCGAAGACCTCGGCGAGCTCGAGCCGCGTCGAGCCGTACCAGCCGCCGATCGGCCGGTAGGCCTGCAGCAGCAGGCGCGCGCGGCCGAACAGGCCGCTCGCCGCGTTGCTCGCCTCGGCGCGTCCGCCGCCGAGCAGCAGCAGGGCCTGCGTGCCCTCGGTCGGCAGCAGCGCGTTGTCGACGCGGCTGCGCTTCCACTGCACGTTGAACGAGACCGCGTCCGAGCTGCTGCGGCCGTTCGCATCCGTTTGCAGCGAGTGCAGCCATTCGGCGTAGACGAGGCGCTCGTCGTGGCCCTGCTCGTGGACGCGGCCGACGCGGGCGCTCAGGGTGTCGAGGACCTCGGCGCCGCTGCGGTCCTGCTCGGCCTGCAGCGACGCGAGGTTGCGGCTCATGTCGGCCTGGGGGTAGGAGCTCAGCTCGAGCGAACCCGCGCGCAGCTCGCGGCCGAACTGCAGCTTGTTGCGCGCCGTCAGCGGCAGGCCGAAGGGCTGGCGGTCGAGCAGCTCGAGCGAAGCGCTCTGACCGGTGTTGGCGTGGAAGCCGACGCCGACCGTGGTCTGGCGCCGCGGCGCCTCGCGCAGGCGCACGATCACGGGCGCCGCGTCGGCGTGCGCGGCGTCGAGCTCCGGCGCGAGCGCGACGCTCACGCTGTCGAACAGCTGGGTGCGGCGCAGGCGGTCCTGGAAGTCGTCGAGCAGGGCCTGCGTATAGGGCGTGCCCGGCGCGAAGCCGGCGAGGCGCTCGACGCTTTGTTCGCTCTGCAGGTGCAGGCCGACGATCTGCAGCGCGCCGAGGCGCGCGCGCGGCCCGCTGTCGAGCAGCAGGCTCAGGTGCACGGCCTGGCGCGCCGTCTCGACGCGCGCGACCGTGCTGGTCCAGCGCGCGAGCGGCCAGCCGGCCGCGCGCACGCGCGTGAGCAGGTCGGTCTTGGCCGCGTCCCAGTCGGTCTGCGTGAACGGCCGGCCGGGCGGCTGCGTCCACGCGCGGCGCAGCTGCGCGGCCGCGGCGGCCTGCGCCGGGGCGCCGAGGTCGCCGTCGAAATACAGCGTCGCTTCGGCGACCAGGGCGCGCGGGCCCGGGGCCACGTGCAGGGTCCAGCCGCCGCTCGCGGCGTCGCCGTCGAGGCGCAGCGTCGGGTCGAAATAGCCCTCGGTCTGCAGCAGGTCGCGCGCTTGGGCCGGGGCCGCCGCGGCGAGGCGCGCGAGCTCGTCGCTCGAGAGCTCGGAGACCTCGTCCTCGCGCAGCGTGCGCGCGAGCTCGAGGTGGGCGCCGAGCAGGTCGGCGAGCGCGGTCGGGCCGTCGATCTTCAGGCTCGGCGCGGACGTCGCGGCGCGCAGCGGTAGCGCGAACAGCAGCAGGAGCAGCGCGAGGGCGGGGATCAGCGCGCCGGCACGCCGCTTCATTTGCTCAGCAGGCGCATCGCGGCCTCGAGGCCGTTCAGCGACAGCGGGAACATGCGCTGCTTCATCAGCTGCTCGATCAGCGCGATGCTCTGCCGGTACTGCCAGACGCCCTGGGGCTCGGGGTTGATCCAGGCGAAGCGCGGGAACGCGTTGGTCAGGCGCGCGAGCCATTCGGCGCCGGGCTCCTCGTTCATGTACTCGACGCTGCCGCCGACCTGGAGGATCTCGTAGGGGCTCATCGTCGCGTCGCCGACGAAGATCAGCTTGTAGTCGCGGTTGTACTTGCGGATCAGGTCCCAGGTGTCGAGCTTCTCGGCGAAGCGGCGCCGGTTGTTCTTCCAGACGAAGTCGTAGACGCAGTTGTGGAAGTAGTAGAACTCGAGGTGCTTGAACTCGCTCTTGGCCGCGCTGAACAGCTCCTCGACGCGGTGCACATGCTCGTCCATCGTGCCGCCGACGTCCATCAGCAGCAGCACCTTGACCTTGTTGTGGCGCTCGGGCTGCATGCGGATGTCGAGCATGCCGGCGTTCGCCGCGGTCTTGTGGATGGTGTCGTCGAGGTCGAGCTCGAGCTCGGCGCCCTCGCGCGCGAAGCGGCGCAGGCGGCGCAGCGCGACCTTGATATTGCGCGTGCCGAGTTCCTTGCCGTCGTCGTAGTCGCGGTAGGCGCGCTGCTCCCAGACCTTGACGGCGCTCTTGCCGCCGCCACGCCCGCCGATGCGCACGCCGGCGGGGTTGTAGCCGCCATGGCCGAACGGGCTCGTGCCGCCGGTGCCGATCCAGCGGTTGCCGCCCTCGTGGCGCTCGTGCTGCTCGTCGAGGCGCTTCTTGAGCGTGTCCATCAGCTCGTCCCAGCCGAGCGCCTCGATCGCGGCCTTCTGCTCGGGCGTCAGCTCGCGGTCGAGCAGCTTCCTGAGCCAGTCCTCGGGCAGCTCGCGCTGGAGTTCGGCGAGCAGCTCGACGCCCTTGAAGTAGGCGGCGAACGCGCGGTCGAACTTGTCGAAATGGGCCTCGTCCTTGACGAGGCTGGTGCGCGCGAGGAAGTAGAACTCGTCGAGCGTCGGCGGGCCGTCGGCGCCGATCACGCCAGCCTTCAGGCCCTCGAGCAGGGTCAGGTACTCGCGCACCGACACCGGCAGCTTGGCCGCTCGCAGCGTGTAGAAGAACTGGGTCAGCATGGCGCGCTCGCCGGCAGGTACAACGGGCCGATTATGGGCGTTCAGCCCCGGTCGTGGCGCGCGAGCCAGCCGAGGAACTCCTGGTACCAGAGCTTGCTGTTGCGCGGCTTGAGCACCCAGTGGTTCTCGTCCGGGAACCAGACCAGGCGGGCGTCGACGCCGCGCGCCTTGAGCGTGTTGTAGTAGGCCAGGCCCTGGGCGTCGGGCACGCGGTAGTCCTGCGCGCCGTGGATCACGAGCGTCGGCGTCTGCATATGCTGCGCGAACGCGTGCGGGCTCTGCGCGGCGACCTTGGCCGGGTCCTGCCAGTACCAGGCACCGAGTTCCTTGACGTGCCATGAATAGGCGTCGTCGGCGAACATCCCCTGCCAGTCGAAGCAGCCCGCGTGGCACACATAGGCCTGATAGCGGCCGGGTTTCACATGGCCGTTCATCCACGCGACCATATAGCCGCCGTAGGAGCCGCCGCTCGCGAACACGCGCTTGCGGTCGATCCAGGGCTTCTTGAGCAGCAGCGTCGTCGCGGCCTCGATGTCCTGCAGCTCGAGCTCGCCCCAGCGCTGCGTGATCGAGTCGAGAAACGCGTGGCCGAAGCTCGACGAGCCGTGGTAGTTCACGCAGGCGAGCACCTGGCCCTGGGCCGCGAAGACCTGGTGGTTCCAGCGCCAGTGCCAGCTGTCGCCGAAGGCCGTGTGCGGGCCGCCGTGGATCAGGTGGAGGAGCGGGTATTTCTTCTTGGTGTCGAAGCCGGGCGGGTAGACCAGCCACAGCTGCACCGGGTCGCCCTGCGCGCCCTTGAAGTCGAGCTCCTCGGCGCGGCCGAACTCGAAGCCCGCGAGCAACTCGTCGTTGCAGCGGTCGATGCGCTGCCACGGCGCGTCGAGCACGCGCGCGGCGAGGCGCGGCGGGAACGCGACGCTGTCGTGGTTGACGACGAGCACGCCGGCGGCCTGGGCGAAGCTCGTCGCGTTGCCGCCGACGAACAGGCGCGAGACTTCGCGTGCACCGAGATCGAGGCGCCAGACATGGCGGCGGCCGCGCTCCTCGGCGCCGAACAGCAGCGCCTCGTCGTCCTCGCTCCAGACCAGCGGCGCCGCGACCGACTGGTCGAATTCCTCGGAGAACACGGCCCAGCGGCCCTGGCCGTCGAGCACGGCGGCCCAGGTCGGCATGGTGTGGCTTTTGGCCTGGTGGCTCGCCGTGAACGCGAGGTGCGTGCCGCCATGACTGTGGCGCGGCGCGCCGAAGTCCCACTCGGGGTCCTGCAGCAGCACGCGCACGGCGGCGCTGCGCACGTCGACCTCGGCGAGCGCGTAGCGGCCGTCGGGGCGCTTCTCGGCCGCGGGGTCGAACGCGAACACGATGCGGCGGCCGTCGGGCGAGATGTCGAAGCAGCTCGCGTCGACGTCGGTGCGCGCGAGCTCGTAGTCCGTGCCCTCGAACAGGTCGCGCACCTTGCCCGTGTCGAGGTCGAGCACGTGCAGGTGCGGCACGCGGTCCATCGGCAGGTTGCGGTCCCACCAGCGGTACAGGGTCTCGCTCGTGACGTAGGCGGTTTCCTTGCGCTCCTTGAGCGCCTTCGCGGCCGCGGCCTGCGCGGCGGCGCCCTTGAGCCCGGGCCAGACCCAGGACACGAACGCGATGCGGCGGCCGTCGGGGAACCACTTGAAGCAGTCGACGCCGGTCGGGACGTCGCTCACGCGCCGCGCTTCGCCGCCGTCGGCATCGATCAGGTAGAGCTGGGGCTGCTCGTCCTTGGCGCCTTGCTGCTCGCGACGCGCGATGAACGCGATGCGCTCGGCGTGCTCGTCGGTCGCGGGGCTCCACTGCGGCTGGCCGTCCTTGTCGCCGGCCGCGGTCAGGCGGCGCGGCGCGCCGCCGAGCGTCGAGAACAGCCACAGGCTGGATTCGCCCTTGTTCTCGTCCATCGAGTAGCGCGTGACCGAGGCGACGGCCTGGGCGCCGTCCGAGGACAGGCTGGCCGCGCCGAGACGCTCGAGCTGCCACAGCGCGTCGACGTCGAAGGGTTTCCTGGCAGCGGCCTTGTGCTTCAGCGCGGTTTTGCGAGTTGCCATTGCAGATGCGTCCTGATGGTCGGCCATTCGGCGGCCGTGATGCTGTAGACCGCGGTGTCGCGCAGCGTGCCGTCGGCCATGCGCCGGTGCGCGCGCAGGATGCCGTCGAGCTGGGCGCCGAGGCGCTCGATCGCGCGCCGGCTCTGGGTGTTCAGGCGATGGGTGCGAAACTCGACGGCGATGCACTCGAGCCGCTCGAACGCGTGGCCGAGCAGCAGCAGCTTGCACGCCGTGTTGAGCGGGCCGCGCTGGGCGCTCGCGGCGATCCAGGTCGAGCCGATCTCGACGCGGCGGTCGCCATGCTCGACGTTCATGTAACTCGTCATGCCGACGACGCGGCCGCCCGCGTCGAGCACCGTGAACGGCAGCATCGCGGCGCGCGCGAGCAGGCCGAGGCGGCGCTCGATCTCGGCGGCCATCGCCTCGGGCGTCGGCACGATCGTGTACCAGAGCTTCCAGAGCTCGCCGTCGCGCGCGGCGTCCTGGAGGCCGGCCAGGTGCTCGTGCGCGAGCGGCAGGAGGGTCGCGCTCGGGTGGCGCAGCTCGACCGGGGTGCACAGCGGCGTCGCGGCGCCCATCAGCGGTTGCGGCTCTGCATGAACACGAGCTTCTCGAACAGGCTCAGGTCCTGCTCGTTCTTGAGCAGCGCGCCGACGAGCGGCGGGATCGCGACCTTGTTGTCGCCCTGGGCCTGGAGCGTCTCGAGCGGGATGTCCTCGGCGAGCAGCAGCTTGAGCCAGTCGATCAGCTCGGAGGTGCTCGGCTTCTTCTTGAGGCCGGGCAGATCGCGGACCTGGAAGAAGGTCTTCAGCGCCGCGGCGAGCAGCTCGCGCTTGAGGCCCGGGAAATGGACCTCGACGATGCGCGCCATGGTCTCGGCGTCGGGGAACTTGATGTAGTGGAAGAAGCAGCGGCGCAGGAACGCGTCGGGCAGCTCCTTCTCGTTGTTCGAGGTGATGAAGACGAGCGGGCGGTGGCGCGCGCGGATCATCTGGCGCGTCTCGTAGCAGTGGAACTCCATGCGGTCGATTTCGCGCAGCAGGTCGTTCGGGAACTCGATGTCGGCCTTGTCGATCTCGTCGATCAGCAGGCACACGGGGCGCTCGGCTTCGAAGGCCTGCCACAGCACGCCCTTGACGATGTAGTTCTCGATATGGCGCACGCGCTCGGAGCCCTCGACGCCTGCGAGCTGGCTGTCGCGCAGGCGGCTTACGGCGTCGTACTCGTAGAGACCCTGCTGGGCCTTGGTCGTCGACTTGATGTGCCACTGAAGCAGCGGCATGTCGAGGGCCTTCGCGACCTCCTCGGCGAGCATGGTCTTGCCGGTGCCGGGCTCGCCCTTGATCAAGAGGGGGCGCTGCAGGGTCGCCGCGGCGTTGACCGCGAGCATCAGGTCGGGGGTGGCGACGTATTGGTCGGAACCTTGGAACTTCATGGGCTGGATCGCTGTGCGGGGCAGGGTGCGACCCAGTATATGGCCCTATATCGGGGCGGGACCCGGCTCCTATAATCCGCGCGCCTCGGCACTACAACGATGGAGACCATGAAGAAACTCGCGCGGATCTCGCTTCTCCTGTCTGCCCTGATCGTCGGTCTGAATGCGCATGCGCAGGACGCCGCGGCCGGCAAGGCCAAGGCCTCGATGTGCATGGGCTGCCACAGCATCCCCGGCTACCAGGCCAGCTTTCCCGAGGTCTACAAGGTCCCGGCCCTGGCGGGCCAGAACGCCAAGTACATCGTCGCCGCGCTCGGCGAGTACGCGAAGGGCGACCGCAAGCACCCGACCATGCACAGCATCGCCGTGTCGCTGAGCGACCAGGACATGCAGGACCTCGCGGCCTTCTTCGAGCAGCTCGGCCGCGGCGTGCAGCAGGGGGCCATCCCCGACGCCGCGACACCGCCGCCGGCCGTGGCCGCGCTGATGGCCAAGGCGAACTGCCAGTCCTGCCATGGCGCGAACTTCAGCAAGCCGCTGACCGGCAACGAGCCCAAGCTCGCTGGCCAGCACGCCGACTACCTGTACGCGGCGCTCAAGTCCTACCAGACCGGCAACAGCTCGGTCGTGGGCCGCAACAACGCGGTGATGTCCGGCATGGTCCAGGGCCTGAGCCACGACGACCTGCACGCGATCGCCGACTACCTCGAGACGCTGCCGACCGAGCTGCACACGGTGCCGGAGAGCCGGTTCCGGTTCGCGCAGCACTGATCCTCTCCCGGTGTGAGCTGGTAGCGACGCGGCCCTCGAGGCCGCATTTGCATTTGTGGTCGATTTAAGTACTGCGGAGAGGACTGCGCCAGGGGCGGCGGCGGCCGGCCCCTGCGCTAATCGCCCCTCGCTGCGCGAGGGGTCCCCTGCGATGCTCGCGGCATGGGGCCGGCGCTTATTCACTTCGCTACGCTCCGTTCAGAGCCGCGCCAAGTCAGATGTTGAAGCGCGCTGCGCGCGCGCCCCATGCCACTGCGCTTCTCGGCTCAGCTAAGGGGCCGGCCACCGCCGCCCCTGCCGCAGTCCGAGTGCTCAGCATACGTTGGCGCGCTGTCACGAACAGGCCGCGATGCCCAGTTGGGGCGGCTTCCGACCCGTTGCTGCCGTTCGGGAGGCCTAATTGGGCGCCGAAAAGCTGTCATTCGTCATACCTGACAGCGACGAGCAAATCACACCGAAGCGGTCGCGCTCCCCCGGTTGATGCCTCGCCCGAACAGTGGCGTAGCCGTTGCTACTTGAGCAGCCCGAACAATCTCAGCATTGGGAACAGTACACAGAAGAGAACCGCCAAGCCTACGACCAGGCCCCCGGCAAGCTTGATCAATTCGTAGTGCGTCGGCCACGCGTCCATTGCTGCATCAACTATGGCTCGACCGACGAAAGATAGCGCTGCTGCGACCAGCAACAGGCCCACGACTTTCAACGGTGCCACTTTGGGTTTCTCCACACCCAGCCCCCTCTAAAGCCGTCACTCGCTACTGACAGGTAGTGGCCGGATCGAGCCATTGTGATGCAAGGCCGCGACGCCCCATACAGGGCCAATCGAAAACTCGTCGCGTTGCGCTCCAACAGTGGCGCCGCCAGGATCGTCTCAGTAAGCCACTGTAGCCCGACTGCGGCGACGGGTGTGCCTGAAGGCCCCTTGGCCCTCGCCGAGGAGCGCAGCGGCGCGGGGCGCGCGCGTAGCGCGCATCAACATCTGACTTAAGGCGCAGCCTGAACGGAGCGTAGCGAAGTGAATTGCGCCGGCCCCGCGACGCGAGCACCGCAGGGGACCCCTCGCGCAGCGAGGGGCGAGGGCGTAGGGGCCGCCAGGCACACCCGTCGACGCAGTCTCACTCGGTCGTCGCAGTAAATAGCGCGGCCCCTGTCACCTCGGCGACATAAGGGCTCACTCGCTTGTGCGGATTTGCGAGGCTGGCAGGATGCGAGTCATCACTATGGAGACAGCACCATGAGTCGCGCAGTCCATGTCTGCGGGGTCGGCATGATCCCGTTCGCGAAGCCCGGGGCCAGCGAGCCGTATCAGCTGATGGGCGCGGCCGCCGTGCGCGCCGCGCTTGCCGACGCGGGGCTCGACTACGCGAAGGTCCAGCAGGCCTACGCCGGCTATGTCTACGGCGACTCGACGGCCGGCCAGCGCGCGCTCTACGAAGTCGGCATGAGCGGCATCCCCGTCGTCAACGTCAACAACAACTGCTCGACGGGCTCGACCGCGCTCTACGTCGCGCGCCAGGCCGTCGCCGGCGGCGCGGCCGACTGCGTGCTCGCGCTCGGCTTCGAGCAGATGGCGCCCGGCGCCCTGGGCACGCATTTCGACGACCGGCCGACGCCGTTCGACCGCTTCGACGCGCTGACCGACGAGCTCGTCGACGTCGAGCTGCCGCTCGCGCTGCGCTACTTCGGCGGCGCGGGCCTCGCCCATATGCGCGAGTACGGCACCAGGCTCGAGACCTTCGCGAAGATCCGCGCCAAGGCGAGCCGCCACGCCGCGAACAACCCGCTCGCGCTGTTCCGCAAGGTGGTCACGGCCGACGAGGTCATGGCCGCGCCCGCGATCTGGCCCGGCGTGATGACACGCCTGATGGCCTGCCCGCCGACCTGCGGCGCCGCGGCCGCGCTCTTGTGCAGCGAGGACTTCGCGCGTCGCCACGGCCTCGACATGGGCGTGCGCATCCGCGCCCAGGCGATGACGACGGACAAGCCCGCGACCTTCGAGGCGCGCGACATGCGCGAGCTCGTCGGCTTTGGCATGGCGCGCGCGGCGGCCGAGCAGGTCTATGAAGCGGCCGGCGTCGGCCCGCGCGACGTCCAGGTCGTCGAGCTGCACGACTGCTTCGCCCAGAACGAGCTGCTCAGCTACGAGGCGCTGGGCCTGTGCCCGGTCGGCGGTGCCGAGAAGTTCGTCGAAGACGGCGACAACACCTACGGCGGCCGTTACGTCACCAACCCCTCGGGCGGCCTGCTGTCCAAGGGCCACCCGCTCGGCGCGACGGGCCTCGCCCAATGCACCGAGCTGGTCCAGCAGCTGCGCGGCCAGGCCGGCGCGCGCCAGGTCGACGGCGCGCGGCTCGCGCTCCAGCACAACCTCGGCCTCGGCGGGGCCTGCGTGGTCACGCTGTACGAGAAGGTCTGAGCGATGGCCGAGCAAACATTGATCCCGCGCTGGAGCGACCCCGACCTCGAGCTCTACCGCGACATGGTGCGCCGCTTCGTCGACGCCGAGGTCGCGCCGCACCAGGAGCGCTTCGCCGCCCAGCAGCATGTCGATCGCGAGCTCTGGACCCAGGCCGGCGAACTCGGCCTGCTGCTCGCCGACATCCCCGAGGAATTCGGTGGCAGCGGCGGCGACTTCACCCATATGGCCGTGCTGTTCGAGGAGCTCACGCGCGCGGGCGACCGCGCGTTCGGCGTCCATGTCCACGCGATCGCCGCGCATTACCTGCTGAACCAGGGCACCGACGCGCAGAAGCGCCGCTTCCTGCCCGCGCTCGCGCGCGGCGCGATGATCGGCGCGATCGCGATGACCGAGCCCGGCGCGGGCTCCGACCTGCAGGGCATCCGCACGCGCGCCGAGCGCTGCGCCGAGGGCTGGCGCCTGAACGGCGCGAAGATCTTCATCAGCAACGGCTATCTCGCCGACCTCGTCGTCGTCGTCGCGCGCACCGACCCGGCCGCAGGGTCCAGGGGCCTCGGCCTGTTCCTCGTCGAGACGCGCAAGGTCGCCGGCTTTCGCGTCGGCCGCATCCTCGACAAACTCGGCCAGAAGGGCCAGGACACCTGCGAGCTGTTCTTCGACGACGTGATCGTGCCCGAGGACGCGCTGCTCGGCGGCGTCGAGGGCCGCGGCATGGCCCAGCTGATGAGCGAGCTGCCCTACGAGCGCACGCTGCTCGCCGTCACGGCGCAGGGCGCGATCGAGCGCGCGCTCGAGCTCACCGTCGCCCATGTGCGCGAGCGCAGGGCCTTCGGCCGGCCCCTGCTCGAGATGCAGAACACGCGCTTCAAGCTCGCCGAGATCAAGACCCAGGCCGTCGTCGGCCGCGCGTTCGTCGACGACTGCGTCGTGCGCATGCGCGACGGCACGATGGACACGACGACCGCGTCGATCGCCAAGCTCTGGCTCTCCGAGGCCGAGGGCCGCGTGATGGACGAATGCCTGCAGCTGTTCGGCGGCTACGGCTACATGCTCGAGTACCCGATCGCGCGCATGTACGCCGACGCGCGCGTCCAGCGCATCTACGGCGGCACGAGCGAGATCATGAAAGAGATCATCGCGCGCTCGCTCTGAGGGGATGGCCATGCCGGGTCCGCTCGCGGGCGTGAAGATCGTCGAATTCGAGGCGCTGGGCCCGGCGCCGCTCGCGGGCCTGCTGCTCGCGCAGCAGGGCGCCGAGCTCACGCTGCTGCGCCGGCCCGCGGCCGGCGCGTTCAAGGCGCGGCTCAGCACCGCGGGGCCGGACCCGCTCGACGCGCTCAAGCGCGTCGTCACGGTCGACCTCAAGACGCCCGAGGGCGTCGCCGTCGCGCTCGAGGCGGTCGCCGCGGCCGACGCGCTGATCGAGGGCAACCGGCCCGGCGTGATGGAGCGCCTGGGCCTGGGCCCAGACACCTGCTTCGCGCGCAACCCGCGCCTCGTCTACGCGCGCATGACCGGCTGGGGCCAGGACGGGCCGCTTGCCCAGGCGGCCGGCCACGACCTCAACTACGTCGCGCTGACCGGCCTGCTCGCGCTGTCGGCGCGCGCCGGCGCGGCGCCGACCGTGCCGCCGACCATCGTCGGCGACGCGAGCGGCGCGCTCGGGCTGGCCTTCGGCCTCGTCAGCGGCGTGCTCGCGGCGCGCGCGAGCGGGCAGGGCCGCGTCGTCGACGCGGCGATCGTCGACATCGCGTCGATGCTCGGCGGCCTCGTCCACCTCGCCCACGCGACCGGGCACCTGACGCCGGGGCGGCCGAGCTTTTTTCTCGACGCGCCGTTCTACGAGGTCTACGCCTGCGCCGACGGCCGCTTCGTCAGCGTCGCCGCGCTCGAGCCGCAGTTCTACGCGCTGCTGCTCGCCAGGCTCGGGCTCGACGACCTCGACCCGCGCGCGCAGTACGACAGCGCGCAGTGGCCGGCGCTCAAGGCGCGCTTCGCGGCGCTGTTCGCGAGCCAGGCGCAGGCGCATTGGTGCGCGCTGCTCGAAGGCACGGACGCCTGCTTCGCGCCGGTGCTCACGCTCGCCGAGGCGGCCGCCCACCGCCACATGCGCGCGCGCGGCGCGCTGCGCGAAGAGCAGGGGCGCTTCGTCGCGGGTGTCGCGCCGCGCGACCTGCCGCGCTGAGCGGGCTCAATCGACAAAGGTCCAGGTATCGGCGCCGTCGAAGTGGCGCACCCGGACGTCGCCGAGCAGGGCGGGCGCGAAGTTGTTGAGGTTGACGCCGTGCCGCGCTCCGGCGACCGGCGGCAGCGGCTCCCAGTGCGTCGCGCAGCCGCAATGGCGGCAGCGCATCGTGCGCAGCGTGCGGTCGCCCCAGACGTAGGCGCTCAGGTGCTCCTCGCCTTCGATGCGCACGCTGCCGAACGCGTAATAGGCCCAATGCCCGCCGAGGCGGCGGCACAGCGAGCAGTTGCAGCTCGTCGCCTGCTCGGGCGGGGTCGGCAGCGTGAGCCTGACGGCGCCGCAGTGGCAGCTGCCTTCGAGCGGTTGGGATGGCGACGGTTTGTCCATGGTAGTTGGCCTGATCTTGTCGGGGCTACCGGTCATCTTCGAAGTCGGAGAGCGCGGACGCACCGGCGAGCATCGCGATCTTGTGAAACTGGGCCCTGGGCAATAGCTTGTCGAAATAGAAGATCGCCGTTCTCCGTTTGGCCGCGAGGAGTCGCGGGTTCACGCTCAGGCCATCGGCGCCCGCGGCGTGGGCCATGCGCAACCAGAAGTAGGCCAGACAGACATAGCCCGAATACATCAGGAAGTCGTAGGCCGCCGCGCCGAGCTCGTCAGGATCCTGCCGGGCGCGCAGGCCGATCTGCCCGGCCAGCTGGGGCCATTCCCGGGCGTAAGGCAGCAAGGTCCGGGCCAGGGCTTGCGCCGTGTCGTTCGGCGTTTGGTGCGCCGGGTCGAAGTGCGAATCGGCGGGCGCAAGCGCTGCGCAGAGCCGATGGATGTCCTGGGTGAACGCCAACAAGGCTTGGCCCTCGTCCCCCAGCACCTTGCGGCCCAGCAGGTCCAGGGCCTGGATGCCGGTCGTGCCTTCGTACAGGGTCGCGATGCGGCCATCCCGGTAGATCTGCTCGACGCCGCTGTCCCGGATGTAGCCGTGGCCACCGCGCACCTGGATCGCGTGGCTCGCCGACTCCAGGCCGCTTTCCGTCAGGAACGCCTTGGCAATCGGGGTCAACAGACCCAGGGCCGATTCGGCCGCACCCGCGTCGCCGCCGCCGGCCTTGACGGTATCGAGCAAGACCGCGCAGTGCAGGCACAGCGCCCGCCCGCCTTCGGCAAAGGCCTTTTGGGTCAGCAGCATGCGCCGTACGTCGGCATGGCTGATCAGGGCGTCGGCCTGGGCGCCGGATTGCCTGGCCGGGTTCAAGGCCTTGCCCTGGCTGCGCTCCGTCGCGTAAGCGTAGCTTTGCTGGAACGCGCATTCGCTCAGCCCCACGCCTTGCAGCGCGGCGCCAAGCCGCATCTCGTTCATCATGGTGAACATCGCCTTGATGCCTTCGTTGGCGCGCCCCACCAGAAAACCCTGCGCGGCGTCGAAACTCATGGTGCAGGTCGGGTTGGCATGAATGCCCATCTTTTGCTCGATACCGATGCAGCTGACCGTATTCGCCTCGCCCGGCCCGCTCGCATGGCTCGCGTCGGGCAGCCATTTCGGAACGAGGAACAAGGACAGGCCCTTGACGCCTTCGGGTGCGCCTTTGATGCGCGCCAGGACCAAATGGACGATGTTCGCGCTGCCGTCGTGCTCGCCCGCCGAGATGAAGATCTTGGTGCCGGTGATGGCGAAACGGTGGTCGTCAAGGCGCGTGGCGGTGGTCCTGATCAGCGCCAGATCCGAGCCGCAATGCGCCTCGGTCATGCACATGGTGCCGGTCCACTCGCCGGCGATCATTTTGGGCAGATAGGTCTGCTTCAGCGCCTCCGAGCCAAAGGCGACGATGGCTTTGCAAGCCGACATCGTCAGCGCCGGAATCATGCTCAAGGCCGGGTTCGCGCTGCTGAGCATCTCTCCCACGCAGGCGCCGAGGGTGGCGGACAGGGCCTGGCCACCCCAGGGCTCGGGCAGCGAGATCCCCAGCCACCCGGCTTCGACGTAGCGAACCCAGGCGGCCTTGATCTCGGCAGGCAGGCTGACCCGCCCCTGATCGAGGGTGCAGCCGCGTGTGTCGCCCAGCGTCCTGACCGGTGCCCATTCCCGTTCGACAAATGACGCGGCCTGGTCCAGCAAGGACATGGCGTCGTCGATATCTTGCGCTGTCTGCGTCTCGAGCAGAAAGCGCATGTCGGCGAGCGGGGCAGCATAGTTCTTGCTCATGGTGGGCACCTGATCCGGTCGGGGCGCAGGCAAGACTTGCCTGGCGATTCCGCGCGGACGGACGATACACCTTGCACCCGAACTTGCGGGAACCCGCCGCGGTCGCTCAGACCTTGCGCGTCGTCCCGCGCACGACCAGGCGCACGTCGAGCGCCGGCGCTGCCGCGTCGACGGGCGGCGAGGCGCCGAGCGCCGCAAGCAGCGCGTGCGCGGCGGCCCGGCCCATCTCGTAGATCGGCTGATGGATGGTGGTCAGGGCCGGCGTCATGTACGCGGAAGGCGGCAGGTCGTCGAAGCCCACGAGGGAGATGTCTTCGGGGACCCGCAGGCCGCGCTCGTAGAGCACCTGGCGCGCGCCCCACAGGGTCTGGTCGTTCGCGCAGAACACGGCCGTGAACGCGTGGCCCGCGTCGAGCAGGCTTTTCATGGCCGTGCCGCCGCCTTGCTCCATGAAGGTACCCGCGACGATCAGGCGCGGATCCACCGGCAGCCCCGCCTCGCTGTGCGCCTGCATGAAACCTTCGCGGCGAGCGACGCTGTCCGGGTATTGCATCGGGCCGCCGATATGGGCGATGCGCCGGTGCCCGAGTTCGATCAGGTGGCGCGTCGCGCGGCACGCGCCTTCGACCTGGTCGCAATGGAACGAGAACAGGTTGGGGCCGTGCAGCTCGCGCCCGGTGATCGCGATCGGCAGCTTGCGCGCGAACTCGAGCACCTGCTCGTCGCGCAGATTGCCGCCGAGGATGACCATCGCGTCGACGCGACGCGCGATCAGCAGCCGGGCGCGATCGAGTTCCTCGGCCGGATTCCAGTGGCCGGGCACCACGATGGGCGCGTAGTCGCTGCCGTTCAGGCCGTCCTCGATGCCCATCGCGCCGCGCGTGAAGTAGGGCGCCTCGAGTTCCTGGGTCAGCACGCCGATCGTCCGAGTGACGCCGCTGCGCAGGGTTTGCGCGGCGAAGTTGGGGCGGAACTGCAGCCGCTCGATCGCCGTCTCGACGGCGACGCGCTTTGCCTCGTTGACGCGCGCCGTGCCGTTGAGGATGCGCGACACGGTCGATGCGGAAACGCCGGCCAGGCGCGCGACGTCCAGCAGGGTGGCCGATTCGTGGCGGGTTTTGTCCTTGTGGGGCATGGGCGAGCCGGTGAGTGGCCAAGAGCGTCGCCGAGTTTACGCCATGAAATCGATTGTCCGATCCCCGCCGTTCCGGCGCCTGCAATCTTGGCACCCGGTTAAACCCCAATTAAATCAATGTCATAGGTGAATACACCGACGTACAACAGAATTCATTGACCGACCGCCGCGGCTCGATCAGACTGCGCTTGAAAACGTTGTCAAGATTTTTTCAGCGATCGAGTTTTACCGCGCAGCACGAGAAATTGGCGGACTCGTGCTCCACGCCGACCTGAACGCGCCCATCGGTTCAGGAACGACTACAAACCGCCCACCACCCGGTGAGGAGACTATGAAGAAGCACTCGTATTCCAGGCTGGCGCTGGCCGTGCTGGCCCAGTACCCGATTCTTGCCGCGGCCCAGTCCGCGGCGCCGGACCTGCCCGCAGCGCCGGCCGCCGCGGCCTCCGCGCCGATCGTGACCGAGCTCAAACCGGCGCCCAAGGCCAAGGTCCCGACCCAGGAAGAACTGCAAAAGGTCGTCGTCACCGGCATCCACGGCAGCCTGCAGTCGTCGCAGGACCTGAAGAAGAACGCCGACCAGATCATCGACTCGGTCACGGCGACGGACATCAACGCGCTGCCCGACCGCAGCGTGACGGAAACCCTGCAGCGCATCAGCGGCGTCACGGTCGACCACTTCCTCGCCGACGACGATCCGGACCACCCGTCGGCCGAAGGCAGCGGCGTGCTGATCCGCGGCCTGCCCTACGTGGCCAGCCAGCTGAACGGCCGCGAGAGCTTCTCGGCCAACAACGGCCGCTCGCTCGGCTTCGAGGACGTGCCGGCCGAGCTGATGGCGGGCGTGGACGTGTACAAGAACCCGTCCGCCGAAATCATCGAAGGCGGCATCGGCGGCACGGTCAACCTGCGCACGCGCATGCCCTTCGACAACCCGGGTCGCGTGACGGCGTTCTCGCTAGGCGCGAACCGCGGCGACATGGCCAAGCAGACCAAGCCCTCGGCTTCGGGCCTCTACAGCAATCGCTGGAAGACCGACGCCGGCGAAGTCGGCGCGCTCTTCGACGTGGCCTATTCGGAACTGGCGACGCGCAGCGACGGCATCCAGACCAACCCCTACGTGCTCGAGAACCCGAACAGCCTGGGCAACTGCCCGTGCGAGCCGACGTCCAGCAGCGGCAACGTGGCGATCCCGGGCGACATCAACTGGACCGAGCAGCAGATGCAGCGCAAGCGCGTCGGCCTGTACGCCGCCGTGCAATGGAAGCCGAACGACCATCTGGAAGTCTCCAGCCAGCTCTTCCGCTCCAACTACAACCTGCAGTGGAACCAGCACTGGGTGCAGACCAACGAGGGCAACTACTACGACATGGTGCCGACGCCGGGGACCTCGTTCACCTACGGCCCCAACGGCGTCTTCCAGAGCGGCACGATGCTGTCCAACGCGTGGAAGGGCAGCCCTTCGGCCGCCCCGACCCTCAACACGGGCTGGCCGCCGCTGGGCGGCGCCAACTACTACGCCGACAACCGTCTCAACACGCAGTTCACGACGACGACCGACTGGTCGAACAGCTTCAAGTACCGCGTCAACGACGCGTTGCGCGTGAGCGGCGACCTGCAATACGTCCGCTCCACGTCCAACACGCTGGACTTCTCGGTCTACAACCAGTTCTACATGCCGCCGTCGACGGTGAGCCTGCTGGGCACGCCGAGCCTGGTGCTGACCAACCCGACCTACGCCTACACGCCCAACAAGGGCAGCGTCACGACGACCGATCCGAACAGCCTGGCCGACCCGACCAACTACTACCTCGGCGCGGCGATGGATCACATCGAGCGCGATGTCGGCATTCAGCGCAGCGCCCGCCTCGACGGCGAGTACGACTTCGACAGCGAGTGGCTGCAGTCCGCCCGCTTCGGCGTGCGCTTCACCGACCGCGACGCGAACAGCAACAACAACAACAGCAGCTACAACTGGGGCCCGATCAGCCAGGTCTGGATGGGCGGCGCCACGCCCGCGACGCTGCAATGGATCACCAAGCTGCCGTCGTGGATGGAGCAGCAGTGGACCATGAGTAACTTCTACCGCGGCGGTGCCAACGTGTCGACCACGCTGTGGTTCCCGAGCATGGCGCTGGTGCAGAACTACTCGCGGGCGGCCGCGACGCTGCCGGGCTTCGAGATCGCCTCGGGCGGCTGGTGCCCGCAGGGGACGACGAACGGCTCGTGCACGCCCGGCTCGCCGATGAGCAACAACGGCATGCAGGAACGGACCCAGGCCGCCTACGGGTCGCTGTACTTCGGCAACGACACGGCGCTCGCCGTGCCGGTTGACGGCAACGTCGGCCTGCGCGTCGTGCGGACCAGCGTGAGCGCCAACGGCTCGGTCACTTACCCGTCGACCGCGGCCATTACCGGCAATGCGAGCTCCATCTCCGCGGCGCAGCAGGCCCTGTTCACCGGCGCCACCGTGCCGATCGACGGCGGCACCAGCTACACCGACGTGCTGCCGAGCCTGAACCTGCGCTTCAAGCTGACCCGCGACCTGCAGCTGCGTCTGGCCGCTTCCAAGGCCCTCTCGCGTCCGGACATCAGCCAGCTCAACTCGTACATGCATATCGGCACGTCGTGGTCGGCCGCCTCCGGCCAGCAGGCGACGTTCCAGGGCTTCACGGCGAGCACCGGCGGCAATCCGGCGCTCAAGCCGATGCAGGCCGACCAGCTCGACTCGGCGCTCGAGTGGTACTTCTCGAAGACGGGTTCGGTCTACGGCACCGTGTTCATGAAGAACATCAAGGACTACGTCACCAACGAAACCTGGACGGACACCATCCAGGGTCAACCGGTCGCCGTTACCGGTCCGGTGAACGCCGGCACCGGCAAGGTCAAGGGGATCGAGCTCGGCTACCAGCAGTTCTTCGACTTCCTGCCGGGCTTCCTCAAGGGCTTCGGCGTGCAGGCGAACTACACCTTCCTGCAGAGCAGCCTGATCAGCGGCACGACCTCGTGCGACCCGAACCACGGCAACGGCTCCTGCGCCGCGGGTTCGATCGTCAACAACCCGGCCTTGCCGATGGCGGGCCTGTCGCCGCACAGCTTCAACTTCACCGGCATGTACGAGAACGAGCTCGTGTCGGCGCGGCTGGCCTGGTCGTGGCGCAGCAAGTACCTGATCACGCCTGAAGATACCGGCGACACCTACCTGCCGATGTGGAACGCGGCGTTCGGTCAGCTCGACGGCTCGGTGTTCTATCACATCACCAAGGACATGCAGGTCGGCTTGCAGGCGAACAACCTCAACCACGCCACCACGCATGTGCTGATGGGACCGACCACCTACACCAACGGCTTCGTCGATCCGAACCTGTACACCCGCGCGATCTTCCAGAACGACCGCCGCTTCGAACTGGTGTTCCGCGCCACGTTCTGATCCGACGGCGCCCGCTGCGAAGCGACATCGCGGCGGGCGCTGCTCGAGCCCTTTTCCCCCGGAGACGCGTCGTGTCCCTGCTTTCCAAGGGCCTGCGGGCCGCTGCTCTCATGCTCCTGACGCTGGGCCTCGCCGGCCCGGCGCTCGCCCAAGCCGAAGCCGAGGCGCCGAAGCGCGGCGTCAACGTGCTCGGCTACGACCCGATCTGGACCGACCCGGCCCAGGCGCGCTTCCAGCTGCGGCACATGCAGGCGATCCGCGACGGCGGCTTCGACCATGTGCGCATGAACCTGCAGGCCTTCGCCCACATGGACGCGCAGGACCAGCTCTCGGCCGCGTGGCTGAAGCAGCTGGACACGCTCGTCGACGCGGCGCTCAAGGCGGGCCTGCAGGTCATCGTCGACGAACACAACTTCAACGAATGCGCCCAGGACGTCGCGCCCTGCCGGGCGCGGCTGCTGGCCTTCTGGCGCCAGGTGGCGCCGCATTTCCGCACGGCGCCCGACGGCGTGCTGTTCGAGATCCTGAACGAGCCCAACGGCGCGGCCGACGCGGTCTGGAACGACATCCTGGCCGAGAACCTGGCCGTGATCCGCGCGTCCAACCCGACGCGGCGCGTCGTCGTCGGGCCGACGTTCTGGAACTCCCTCGACAAGCTGGACGACCTGCGCCTGCCGGACGCGGACCGGCAGCTCATCGTCACCTTCCACTACTACACGCCGATGGAGTTCACCCACCAGGGCGCGTCGTGGACGCCGCAGTTCCAGAAGCTGTCGGGCAATACCTGGGGCACGGCGGCCGAACGCCAGCGCCTGCAGCAGGACTTCGACCGCGTGAAGGCCTGGGCGGACCGCAACCGGCGGCCCATCCTGCTCGGCGAGTTCGGCGCGCTCGAGAGCGCGGGCATGGCCCAGCGCGTGGCCTGGACGGCGGCCGTCGCCCGCGCGGCGCAGGCACATGGATTCGGCTGGACCTACTGGCAGTTCGACTCGAACTTCGTGGTCTGGGACATGCAGGCCGACGGCTGGGTCCAGCCCATCCACGCGGCCCTGATCCCCGAGCAGGCGGGCGCGGCCGCGCCGGCCCGGGCGCGGGACCCGGCGCTCGACTACCTGATCAACACGCCGCAGGTGGCGGCCTGGTCCGTTTACGGCGACGGCCAGACCACCGAGCAGCTGCCCTGCGCGGCGAGCGGCAGGGTCTGCCTGCGCGTGGCGCTGCCGTCGGCCCAGGCCAATCCCTGGGACGTCGGCGCCGTCATGCCCCTGCAGGGCGGCATCGCCAAGGGCGACAAGCTGCAGGCGCTGCTGTGGGCGCGGCTGGATACCGACGATCCCAAGGCCAAGGCCGTCGTGCCCGTGCTGCTGCAGCTGGGCGCGCCGCCCTATACGGCCGTCGTATCGGGCACCGCGACGCTGACGAGCAAGCTCGAGCCCGTCGTGATCGGCGGCGTCGCGGCGCAGGACTTCGCGCCCGGCTCGGTCAACCTGGCGCTGCAGCTGGGCCGGCTCGGCCGGCCGGTCGTGCTGAGCGCGCCCTTCGTGCTCAAGAACTACAAGCCGGCCGCGCAATGACGAAGCGAGCGGCGCGGCGGCGAAGGTCACTACGCCTATCGATCTCCCGATTCTCCGTGTTGGAAACGCCTCGCGAGAATCAGAGCTCGAACGAGCCTGCCGGAACTCAGCTCAGTGCCGCGCCGCTTCGGCGTCGAAGGGCAGGATGCGGTCCCGGAATAGAGCCAGCAGGCCGTCGACGGCGCGGGCTTCATCGCCTCCGACACCACATTGGTGTCGAGAATGATCATTCGAAGCTCATCGGCTCGGCTGGCTTGGCGTCGCGTTCACGCTCGATCGCGGCCAGATCCTGCTCGGTCAGGCCGATCTTGCGGCCCAGCGCGGCCAGCGCTTCGCCCATGCGCAGGCGCGATTCCGGCTTGACGGCCTGTTCGAGAATGTCCCGGACCTCGGCCTCGGTGCTGCGGCCATGGCGCTCGGCGCGCGCCCGCAGCGCGCGATGCACGTCATCGGGCAGATTGCGAACGGTTGGCTTGGCCATGGCCTACTCCTGCATCGGCGAGTCGACGCAGGCATCGTAGGAATTCGCATGAGATACCGCGCGGATTGACACCGGATTCGGCGTCTTGCGGGCTTGTTCCGTCGCCGTTACTCGCGCCAATGCGCCGCGATCCACTTCGCCGGCAGCGTCTTGCGCCAGTTGCCGTTGTTGCGGCCGGCGAGGGCGTCGGGCGGGTTCATCACGCCGTGGAAGATCACGATGCGCGCGCCCTTGGGGACCTTGGGCTCGCTGAAATAGTTGAGCGGCCAGGGCGCGATGCAGTGGTACTTGTAGCTCGCGCACCAGCTCGCATCCCAGTACTTGAGCTTGCCCTGGCGGTGCACGACGTCGGACAGGTAGGCCTGCTCGTTGCGGAAGCGCTTGCGTGCGCCCTCGGGGTCGGCGCGGAACTCGGCGAGCACGTCGGCGTGCCGGCCGATCACGAAGCGGTAGACCGACGAGTTGCCCGTCACGCGCCACGGCCGCTTCCAGTCGTGGATGATCAGGAACTCGCCCGGCACCTCGAAGAAGGGCGTGATGTCGTCGACGATCACGACGTCGAGGTCGAGGAACAGCGCCGTGCTGCCCGCGAGGCCCGGCAGGTCGGCCGGGTCGTCGGTGAAGGTCGTGAGCTTCTTCCAGCCGCCGTCGCGCCTGGCTTCCTTCAGGCGCAGCTCGGGGATCGGCAGGATCTGCACGGCGGGGTTCACGCCGCGGCCGTCGTCGGTCAGGCAGACGAACCTGAACGGGCCGCGCAGGTGCCGCGCGACCATCGCGTAGAGGCGATTCACGTACTCGGGGCCGTACTTCGTGCCCCATTTCATGCACAGGATGGTGCGGTCAGTCATCTTCGATGGTTCGCGGCGGGTAGGCGTCCCAGGTCAGGCAGCCCGGGCATTGCCAGAAGTAGTGGGCGGCTTCGAAACCGCAGGCCGCGCAGCGGTAGCGCTGCAGCGGCCGCGCGACGCGGTCGAGCGCGTCGGTGATCAGCGTCGCCTCGTCGCCGCTCAGGTGTGCGGACATCGCGACCTTGAGGTCGCTCGCGATCAGCAGGCTGCGCGCGGCCGTCAGGCTCGGGTGCTCGCGCAGCAGGCGCACGTTGCGGCGGCGCTGCGCGGCCGCGTCGGGCTCGACGCGCGACAGCGCCTGCAGCAGCTGCAGGCTCGCGCGGCGGTCGAACTGGCCGGCCAGCACGGCGAGCGCCTGCGGGCCCTGGCGCGCGCCGAGCGCGGCCTGCGCGTATTCGTCGGCGACGAGCGTGAACGCCTCGGGGTTGTGCTTGAGCAGCTCGACGAAGCTCGCGCAGGCCTCGGCCGGATGGCCCTGGCGCGTCAGCATGCGGGCCTTCAGCACGTAGGCGCGCGCGGCCTGCGGCGCGGCGCGGTGGGCGTCGTCGAGCAGCGCGGCGGCCTCGTCGTCGCGCTGGCGCGCCTGCGCCTCGAGTGCGAGCTCGCACAGGTAATGCGCGATGCGCGTCGCGAACGACGCCGTGCCCTTGGCCTCGAGCTCGCGCGCGACCTCGACCGCGTGGCCCCAGTCGCGCGAGCGCTCGTACAGCGACAGCAGCGCGAGCTGCGCCTCGTGCTCGAAGGCCGTGCCGCGCAGCTCGCGGTAGGCGGCCTCGGCGCGGTCGAAGATGCCGGCCTTGAAGAAGTCCTGGGCGAGCGCGTGCTGGGCGCGCTCGCGCTCGGTGCGCGGCAGGTCGCCGCGCGACAGCAGGTGCTGGTGCACGCGCACCGCGCGCTCGTACTCGCCGCGGCGGCGGAACAGGTTGCCGAGCGCGAAGTGCAGCTCGGAGGTGTCGGGGTCGGCCTGGACGGCCTCGATGAACGCGTCGATCGCCTTGTCCTGCTGCTCGTTGAGCAGCAGGTTCAGGCCCTTGAAATAGGCCTTGGGCGCGTCGCGCTGCTCGCGTCGCCACTGGCGCAGGTCGAGGCGCGAGGCCAGCCAGCCCAGCGCGAACGTGACCGGGACGACGAACAGCAGCCAGCGCGGGTCAAAGTCCATCGCCGGGCGGCTGCGGGTTGGGCGGGAAGTCGGAGTGGGCCGGCGCGGCGGGCTTGCCGCGCCTGGCGTCGCGGCGGTGGCGCCACCAGGCCGGCACCATCGCGAGCACGCCCAGGGCGCAGCCGGCGCCGAAGGCGACGAGCACGACGATCACGAGCGGCGCCGTCCACGCATGGCCGAAGAACCAGTTGACGCTGACGTCCTGGCTGTTGTTCAGCGCGAACGCGAACAGGGCGAAGAACAGGAAGGCGCGGAACAGCCAGACGACGCGGCGCATCGCTTCAGCTCTCACCCGCGGGCGGGTTCTGGTCGACGGCCTCGCGCAGCGCCTTGCCGGGCTTGAAATGCGGCACGAGCTTTTCGGGGATCGGCACCTGCGCGCCGCTGCGCGGGTTGCGGCCCATGCGCGGCGGACGGCGGTTGATCGAGAAGCTGCCGAAGCCGCGGATCTCGATGCGGTGGCCGCGCGCGAGCGCGTCGCTCATCGCGTCGAGGATGGTCTTGACGGCGAACTCGGTGTCGCGCTGGGTCAGCTGGCCGAAGCGGTCGGCGAGCAGGGCGACGAGGTCGGAGCGGGTCATGACGCGGTGTCTTGAAGAAAAAGTGGATCTCTCATGGACAAGGCCCGCCGAAGCGGGCCTTGTCGCCTTTGCGCCCGGCGGGCGCAACCTTCAGGTTGGACACGAGCCTAACAGACTCGTGCCGTCCCCGGGGGGCTTAGTTGCCCTGGTTGTCCAGCTTCGCGCGCAGCAGGGCGCCGAGGCTGGTCGTGCCGGCGTTTTCACGCTCGCTCGTGGCCGACAGGCGCTGCATGGCTTCCTGCTGGTCGGCGGCGTCCTTGGCCTTGATCGACAGCTGGATCGAACGCGACTTGCGGTCGACGTTGATGATCACGGCGTTGACTTCGTCGCCTTCCTTCAGCACGTTGCGCGCGTCTTCGACGCGGTCACGGCTGATTTCCGAGGCGCGCAGGTAGGCGACGACGTCGGCGGCCAGTTCGATCTCGGCGCCACGCGCGTCGACCGTCTTGACCTTGCCGGTCACGCTCATGCCGCGATCGTTGATCGAGGTGTAGGACGTGAACGGGTCGCTGTCCAGCTGCTTGATGCCCAGCGAGATGCGCTCGCGCTCGACGTCGACGGCGAGCACGACGGCTTCGACTTCCTGGCCCTTCTTGAAGTTGCGCACGGCAGCTTCGCCAGCTTCCTGCCACGACAGGTCGGACAGGTGGACGAGGCCGTCGATGCCTTGCGCCAGGCCGACGAACACGCCGAAGTCGGTGATCGACTTGACCGGGCCCTTGACCTTGTCGCCGCGCTTGACGTTCTCGGCGAACTCTTCCCACGGGTTGGCCTTGCACTGCTTCATGCCGAGGCTGATGCGGCGCTTGTCTTCGTCGATCTCGAGGACCATGACTTCGACTTCGTCGCCGAGCGAAACGACCTTGCTCGGGGCGACGTTCTTGTTGGTCCAGTCCATTTCCGAGACGTGGACCAGGCCTTCGATGCCCGGCTCGATCTCGACGAACGCGCCGTAGTCGGCGATGTTCGTGACCTTGCCGAACAGGCGCGTGCCCGTCGGGTAGCGGCGCGCGACGCCGAACCACGGGTCGTCGCCGAGCTGCTTGAGGCCCAGCGAGACGCGGTTCTTCTCGGCGTCGAACTTCAGGACCTTGGCGGTCAGTTCCTGGCCGACCTGGACGACTTCGCTCGGGTGGCGGACACGGCGCCAGGCCATGTCGGTGATGTGCAGCAGGCCGTCGATGCCGCCGAGGTCCACGAACGCACCGTATTCGGTGATGTTCTTGACCACGCCGTTGACGATCGCGCCTTCCGACAGGGTCTCGAGCAGCTTGGCGCGTTCTTCGCCCATCGAGGCTTCGACCACGGCACGGCGCGACAGCACGACGTTGTTGCGCTTGCGGTCGAGCTTGATGACCTTGAACTCCATGGTCTTGCCCTCGAACGGGCTCATGTCCTTGACCGGGCGCGTGTCGAGCAGCGAGCCGGGCAGGAAGGCGCGGATGCCGTTGACGAGCACCGTCAGGCCGCCCTTGACCTTGCCGCTGACCGTGCCGGTCACGAAGTCGCCGGACTCGAGGGCGGTCTCAAGGCTCAGCCACGAAGCCAGGCGCTTGGCCTTGTCGCGCGACAGGATGGTGTCGCCGTAGCCGTTTTCGATTGCGTCGATGGCCACCGAGACGAAGTCGCCGACTTGAACTTCCAGTTCGCCCTGGTCGTTCTTGAACTCTTCGATGGGCACGTAGGCTTCGGACTTGAGGCCGGCGTTGACGACGACGAAGTTGTGTTCGACGCGGATGACTTCGGCCGAGATGACCTCGCCGGCGCGCATGTCGGAACGGGCGAGCGATTCCTCGAACATCGCGGCAAAGGAGCCGGCTTCGAAGGTGGCGGTTTGAGCTTGAGACATGGAAGAGATTCCTTGCAACCTGGGTCCGGGCGTCGGCGGCGCAGGTTCGTGCCAGGGGTCTGGCGGTTAGGTTTTGCGAATCCGCGACCCCCGGTGAAGCTGCGCTTCGGCGGGAGGGGCCGCGGGCCCTGGACCCGGACGCCGACTTTCGCCGCGTCGCCGTTCGGGTTTCGACCCTATTTAAAAGGCCTGCGCTGATTCCACCAATCCAAGACCAGCCGCTTCGATTCCTCGATCGTCTGGCCCGAGTTGTCGAGCATCAGCGCGTCCTGCGCCGGGTGCAGCGGCGCGGCCGCGCGCGTCTTGTCGCGTGCGTCGCGCGCCTCCAAATCCTGGCGCAAGCTCTCGATATTAGCCGAAATTCCCTTTTCCATCAACTGCTTATGCCGGCGCTCGGCGCGCGTCGCGGCGCTCGCCGTGAGGAAGACCTTGAGCGGGGCGTCGGGGAACACGTCGGTGCCCATGTCGCGGCCGTCGGCGACGAGGCCCGGCGCGCGCCGGAAATCGAGCTGGAGCTGGTTCAGCGCACGGCGCACGGCCGGGTGGACGGCGACGCGCGAGGCGGCGACGCCGCTGGACTCGAGGCGCAGCGCGTCGCTGATGTCCTCGCCGGCGAGGAAGGTGCGGCCGGCCGCGAAGCGCAGCTCGAGCCCGGCGGCGACGGCGGCGACGGCCGGGCCGTCGTCGAGGTCAACGCCGCGGCGGCTCGCCGCGAGGCCGGTCGCGCGGTACAGCGCGCCCGAGTCGAGCACGTGGTAGCCGAGCTCGCGCGCGACCTCGTCGGCGAGCGTGCCCTTGCCCGAGGCGGTCGGGCCGTCGATCGCGATGACCGGGATGTCGCTGGTGCTCGTGGCGACCACGCCGAACAGGGTCTCGAAGTAGTCGGGGAAGGTCTTGGCCACGCAATGCGGCTCGAGGATGCGCACCGGCACCGGGTGCTCGGTCACGAGGCCGTTGAAGGCCGCGAGCGAGAAGCACATCGCGACGCGGTGGTCGTCGTAGGTGTGGATGCTCGCGGCGCGCCAATCGGCCAGCGGGTGCACGCGCAGCCAGTCCGGGCCTTCCTCGACCTCGGCGCCGAGCTTGCGCAGTTCGGTCGCCATGGCCGTGAGCCGGTCGGTCTCCTTGACGCGCCACGAGGCGATATTGGTCAGCGTCGTCGGGCCGTCGGCGTACAGCGCCATCACGGCCAGCGTCATCGCGGCGTCGGGGATGTGGTTGCAGTCGAGCGTCAGCGCCTTGAGCGGCCAGGCGCCGCGGCGCACGGCGAGCCAGTTCGGGCCGCGCTCGACGCGCGCGCCCATCGCCTCGGCGGCCTCGACGAAGCGCACGTCGCCCTGGATCGACGCGCTGCCGACGCCCTCGATGCGCAGCGGCGCGTCGACGGCCGCGAGCGCGCCGAGCGCGACGAAGTAGGACGCCGACGAGGCGTCGCCCTCGACGTGGATGGCGCCCGGCGAGCGAAAGCGTGCGCCGGCCGGGATCGTGAAGCGCTGCCAGCCGTCGCGCCGGACCACGATGCCGAAGCGCGCGAGCAGTTCCAGGGTGATCTGGATATAGGGCTTGGAGATCAGCTCGCCGACGACCTCGATGACCACATCCTGCGTGGCGACCAGGGGCAGGGCGAGCAGCAGCGCGGTCAGGAACTGGCTCGACACGTCGCCGCGCACGCGCACGGACGCGTCGAGCGCGAGCGGCGCCGGGCCCATCAGGCGCAGCGGCGGGTAGCCCTCGTTGCCGAGGCAGTCGATCGGGCAGCCGAGCGCGCGCAGCGCGTCGACGAGATCGCCGATCGGCCGCTCGTGCATGCGCGGCACGCCCGAGAGCTCGAAGCGCCCGCCCTGGGTCGCCGCGAGCAGCGCGAGCGCGGCCGTCAGCGGCCGCATCGCGGTGCCCGCGTTGCCGAGGAAGATCGAAGCCGCCGGCGTGCCCAGGCGCCCGCCGATGCCGGTCACGCGCAGCACGGCGCCGTCGCGCGCGAGCGTGCAGCCGAGCTGCTCGAGCGCCCCCAGCATGACGGCGGTGTCGTCGGAGTCGAGCAGGTCGTGGACCTCGGTCGTGCCCTCGGCGAGGCCGGCGAGCAGCAGCACGCGGTTCGAGATGCTCTTGGAGCCGGGCAGGCGCACGCTACCGCCGGCGGCGCGCAGCGGCGGCAGGTCGAGAAAGGGGGTCTTGAACATGGTGGTGTCGCGCGGGTTGCGCGCCTTGAACTGCTACTTCGGCGGCGCGGCGCGCATCGGCAGCTGCCATTGCGCGCGCGCCTCGGAGATCTGGCGCACGCGCTCCTCGAGCGCGGCGCCGTCGCCGGCGCGGATCATCGCCTCGAGCCCGTCGAGCGCCTGGCGGAAGCGCTGCGACTGCACGAGCACCTCGGCCGCGTTCGCGAGCAGGATGTCGCGCCAGACCGCGGGCTCGGCCGCGGCGATGCGCGTGAAGTCGCGAAAGCCCGTGCCCGCGAGGCTCAGGAAGTCGCGCCCGGCCGGCTGCGACGCGACGGCCTGGAAGAACGCGAACGCGAGCAGGTGCGGCAGGTGGCTGACCGCGGCAAAGGCCTGGTCGTGGTGCTCGGGCGTCATGCGCAGCACCTGGGCGCCGAGCGCCGACCAGACGTCGGTCGCGCGCTGGATCTGGGAGTCGGCCGTCTGCCCGAGCGGCGTGAGGATGACCTGGCGGCCCTGGAACAGCGCGGCGTCGGCGTTCTGCACGCCGCCGCTCTCCTTGCCGGCGATCGGGTGGGCCGGCACGAAGCCCGGCAGCGCGTCGCCGAGCGTGGCCTCGGCCGCGGCGACGACGTCGCGCTTGGTCGAGCCGACGTCCATGAACAGCACGTCGGGCTTCATCAGGTGGCGGATCGCGCGCAGCGTGTCGGCCGTGGCCGAGACCGGCACCGCGATCAGCACGAGGTCCGAGCCCGCGACCGCGCGCAGCGCCGACTCGGCCGCCGTGTCGATCACGCCGAGCTTGCGCGCGAGCTGGGTCGTCGACGGCGACTTGCTGTAGCCGACGACGCGCTTGACGAGCCCCGCCTTCTTCATGGCCAGGGCGAAGGAGCCGCCCATCAGGCCGCATCCGATCACGCCGAGTTGCTTGTACATGGGCGGGGCTTCATTAGGGCCGATCAGGCCTTCAGCGGATAGGCGCCGATGACCTTGTAGAAGGCGCAGAGCTCGCGCAGCTCGGCGAGCGCGGCGGCGACATGGGGCTGCGACGGGTGGCCGTCGAGGTCGATGTAGAAGTAGTACTCCCACTGGCCGGTGCGCGCGGGGCGCGACTCGAGCCGCGTCATCGACACGCCGTGCTTCTTCAGCGGCACGAGCAGGTCGTGCATCGCGCCGGGCTTGTTCGCGACGCTGACGATCAGGCTCGTGCAGTCGCGGCCGCTCGCAGGCGGCGTCGCCATGGTCTGCGGCAGCGTGATCACGGCGAAGCGGGTGCGGTTGTAGGCCTCGTCCTGGACCGCGTGGGCGACGATGTGCAGGCCGAACAGCGTCGCCGCGCGCTCGCTCGCGATCGCGGCCCAGGCCGGGTTCTCGGCCGCGAGGCGCGCGCCCTCGGCGTTGCTCGAGACGGCGCGGCGCTCGGCGTCGGGCAGGTGCTTGTTGAGCCAGTTCTGGCATTGCGCGAGCGCCTGCGGGTGCGCGAGCACGGCCTCGATGCCGGCGAGCGAGGCGGTCTTGCGCAGCAGGTTGTGGCGGATCAGCAGGCTGACCTCGCCGACGACGTGGCAGGGCGTGTGCAGGAACAGGTCGAGCGAGCGCGTGACGACGCCCTCGGTCATGTTCTCGACGCCGACGACGCCGTACTGCGCGCTGCCCGAGGCCGTCGCGTGGAAGACCTCGTCGAAGCTCGCGCAGTAGATCAGGTCGGCCGCGCCGCCGAAGTATTCGATCGCGGCCTGCTCGCAGAAGGTGCCGAAGGGCCCGAGCACGGCGACGCGCTGCGGCGACTCGAGCGCGAGGCAGGCGCTCATGATCTCGCGCCAGATCGCCGCGACATGCTCGCCCTTGAGCGGGCCCGGGTTCGCGGCCTTGATCTTCGCGATGACCTGGGCGACGCGGTCGGGGCGGAAGAACGGCGTGCCGTCGCGGCGCTTGATCTCGCCGACCTGCTCGGCGACATGGGCGCGCTCGTTGAGCAGCTTGAGCAGCTGGTCGTCGAGCGCGTCGATCTGCTGGCGCAGCGCGAGCAGCGCGGCGTCGGCCTGTGGCGGCGGAGGGTTGTGGGCGTCAGCCATGACGGGCCTCGAAGTCCTTGAGGTAGCGGATCAGGGCGTGAACGCCCGCGAGCGGCATCGCGTTGTAGATCGATGCCCGCATGCCGCCCACCGACTTGTGGCCTTTGAGTTGCAGCAGTCCCGCCTCCCTGGCCCCGGCCAGGAAGGCGTCGTTCAGGCGTTCGTCACGCAGGTAGAACGGGATATTCATGCGCGAGCGGCAGTCGGCCGCGACGCGGTTTTGATACAGCTGCGACGCGTCGAGCGCCGCGTAGAGCAGCGCGGCCTTGTCGGCGTTGCGTTGCTCGATCGCCGCGAGGCCGGTGCGGCCTTCGTAGCTGAATTGCTTGAGCCACCGGAACACCAGGCCGGCGATGTAGATCGCGTAGGTCGGCGGGGTGTTGAACATCGACTGCGCGTCGGCGACGGTCTTGTAGTTGAACGCCGACGGGCAGATCGGCAGCGCGCGGTCGAGCAGGTCCTCGCGCACGAACACGAGCGTCAGGCCGGCCGGCCCGATGTTCTTCTGCGCGCCCGCGAACGCGCAGCCGACGCGCGACCAGTCGATCGGCCGCGACAGCACGTGCGACGAGCAGTCGATCACGAGCGGCGCGTCGCTGCCCAAGGCCCGCAGGTCGGGCAGCTCCTGGAACTCGACGCCGTCGATCGTCTCGTTCGTGCAGACATGCACGTAGGCGGCGTCGCGGCGCAGGCGCCAGTCGGCCGGGATCTGCGTGTACGGACCCGCCTCGGCCGCGATCGCGACGTCGGCGTAGCGGCGCGCCTCGGCGGCCGATTTCTTCGACCAGGAACCGGTGACGACGGCGTCGACCTTCTCGCCGCGCGAGAGGTTCAGCGGCACGATCGCGTTCTCGCCGAGCCCGCCGCCCTGCATGAACAGGATGCGGAACTCGGGCGGCACCTGCAGCAGCTCGCGCAGGTCGGCCTCGGCCTGCTCGTAGATCGAGATGAACTCGCGGCCGCGATGGCTCATCTCCATCACGCTCATGCCGCTGCCGTGCCAGTCCAGCATCTCCGCCGCGGCCTGGCGCAGCACCTCCTCGGGGAGGACGGCGGGTCCGGCGGAGAAGTTGAACGGGCGGCTCATCGAGCGAACTGCTGCCTTCTGGGGTTTACTTCTTGGCCGGGGCGCTGGCGGGGGCGCTGGCAGGGGCGGCGGCCGGCTTCACGCCGAGCTGCTTCGCCATGTCGAGCTGCAGGGTCTTGAAGTGCGCCTCGAGCGTCGGGCCGTTGTCGGCCATCAGCTTCTGGGCCAGCGCGTTCTGCAGCTCGCCGCCGAATTCGCCGAACTTCTTGCTCGCCGGCGACTTCAGGAACGCGACGACCTGGCGCAGCTCGTCCTCGCTGAAGCGCTCGTTGATCAGCGGCGCGGTGAGGGTCGGCTGGAGCTTGTCGGCCTGGGCCGCGAGCATGTCGCCGTTGGTCTGGGCGAACTGCTTGACCTCGGCCTCGATCGCCTGAGCGACGGCCTGGCGCTTGTCGGCCGGGACGTTCTGCAGCGCCTGGCCGGCGCCCTGCATCAGCGGCTGCAGCGGGCGCTGCACGACCGCGCGCGCGACGGCTTCGACGCCGGGCTTTTGCAGCGCGATCAGCTCGTTGATCAGGGCCTGCTTGGCCGGCGACGGCGGCGCGACGGCGGCGGCCGAGGCCGCGGCGGCCGGCTTCGACGCCTGCGCGAGGGCCAGGGGCGCGCTGGCGACGAGGCCGGCGGCGAGCAGCAGCTTGAGCTGGTTCTTCAAGTTCATTCCTTGGTGGTGGAGTCGTCGGACGGCGCGTCGCCGGCCTCGCTTGCGTCGGCGGCGTCGCCCGCGTCATTTTCGACGATGCGCTGCAGGCCCGAGAGCTTCGCGCCGTCGTCCAGCGCGATCAGCGTCACGCCCTGGGTCGCGCGGCCGAGCTCGCGGATCTCGGCGACGCGGGTGCGCACGAGCACGCCCTTGTCGGTGATCAGCATGATCTCGTCGTCGGCGTGGACCAGGGTCGCGGCGACGACGCGGCCGTTGCGCTCGCTCTGCTGGATCGCGATCATGCCCTTGGTGCCGCGGCCGTGGCGCGTGTACTCGGCGATCGCGGTGCGCTTGCCGAAGCCGTTCTCGGTGGCCGTCAGCACGCTCTGCGTCTCGTCCTCGGCGACGAGCATCGCGATCAGGCGCTGGTCGGGCTCGAGCATCATGCCGCGCACGCCGCGCGCGGTGCGGCCCATCGGACGCACGTCGTCCTCGTCGAAGCGCACGGCCTTGCCGCCGTCGCTGAACAGCATCACGTCGTGCTTGCCGTCGGTCAGCGCCGCGCCGATCAGGTGGTCGCCCGCGTCGAGGTCGACGGCGATGATGCCGGCCTTGCGCGGGTTGCTGAAGTCCTTCAGCGAGGTCTTCTTGACCGTGCCCATGGCCGTCGCCATGAAGATGAAGTGGTCCTCGGGGAAGGCGCGGAACTCGCCGGTCAGCGGCAGCACGACGGTGATCTTCTCGTCCTGCTGGAGGGGGAACATGTTGACGATGGGCTTGCCGCGCGAGTTGCGCGAGCCCTGCGGCACTTCCCAGACCTTGAGCCAGTAGACGCGGCCGCGGTTCGAGAAGCACAGGATCCAGTCGTGCGTGTTCGCGATGAACAGCTGGTCGATCCAGTCGTCTTCCTTGGTCTGCGTCGCCTGCTTGCCGCGGCCACCGCGGCGCTGCGCGCGGTACTCGGACAGCGCCTGGCTCTTGATATAGCCGGTGTGCGACAGCGTCACGACCATGTCGGTCGGCGTGATCAGGTCCTCGGTGCCGAGCTCCTGGGCGTTGTGCTCGATCAGGCTGCGGCGCGCGCCGAGCTTGGTCTGGCCGAACTCCTGGCGCAGCGCGATCAGCTCCTCGCCGATGATCACCGTGACGCGCTCGGGCTTGGCGAGGATGTCGAGCAGATCGGCGATCTGCGCCATGACTTCCTTGTACTCGCCGACGATCTTGTCCTGCTCGAGGCCGGTCAGGCGCTGCAGGCGCATCTGCAGGATCTCGCCGGCCTGGTCTTCCGACAGGCGGTACAGGCCGTCCGGCTGCATGCCGAGCTCGGCCGCGAGGCCCTCGGGGCGGTAGGCTGCGCTGCCGCCCTCGGCGCGCGCGAGCATCTCGCGCACGAGCGAGGAGTCCCAGCTCTTGCTCATCAGCGCGGCCTTCGCGACCGGCGGCGTCGGCGAGTTCTTGATCGTCTCGATGAACTCGTCGATGTTGGCGAGCGCGACGGCCAGGCCCTCGAGCACATGGCCGCGGTCGCGCGCCTTGCGCAGTTCGAAGATGGTGCGGCGCGTGACGACTTCGCGGCGGTGCTCGAGGAACACCGTGACGAGGTCCTTGAGGTTGCAGAGCTTGGGCTGGCCGTCGACGAGCGCGACCATGTTCATGCCGAAGCTGTCCTGCAGCTGGGTCTGCTTGTAGAGGTTGTTGAGGACGACCTCGGGCACCTCGCCGCGCTTGAGCTCGATCACGACGCGCATGCCGGACTTGTCCGACTCGTCCTGGATATGGCTGATGCCTTCGAGCTTCTTCTCGTGGACGAGCTCGGCGATGCGCTCGAGCAGCGTCTTCTTGTTCACCTGGTACGGGATCTCGTCGACGATGATCGCCTGGCGCGAGCCGCGGTCGAGGTCTTCGAAGTGGACCTTCGCGCGCATCACGATCTTGCCGCGGCCGGTGCGGTAGCCGTCGCGCACGCCCGAGACGCCGTAGATGATGCCGGCGGTCGGGAAGTCGGGCGCGGGGATGATCTCCATCAGCTCGTCGATCGAGCAGTCGGGGTTCTTCAGCGCGTGCAGGCAGGCGTCGACGACCTCGTTGAGGTTGTGCGGCGGGATGTTCGTCGCCATGCCGACGGCGATGCCGGTCGAGCCGTTGATCAGCAGGTTCGGCAGGCGCGTCGGCAGGACCAGCGGTTCCTGGTGGCTGCCGTCGTAGTTGGGCCCGAAGTCGACCGTCTCGCGGTCGATGTCGGCGAGCATCTCGTGGGCGATCTTGTCGAGGCGGATTTCGGTGTAGCGCATCGCCGCGGCGTTGTCGCCGTCGATCGAGCCGAAATTGCCCTGGCCGTCGATCAGCATGTGGCGCAGGCTGAACGGCTGTGCCATGCGGACGATGGTGTCGTAAATAGCCGAATCGCCGTGTGGGTGATATTTACCCATCGTTTCACCCACGGCCTGCGCAGACTTGCGGTACTTGGCGTTGTAGGTGTTGCCCATCTCGTTCATCGCGTAGAGCACGCGGCGATGGACCGGCTTGAGGCCGTCGCGCGCGTCGGGCAGCGCACGGCCGACGATCACGCTCATCGCATAGTCGAGATAGGACCGCCGCATCTCCTCTTCGAGGCTGATCGGCAGGGTTTCCTTGGCGAACTGGGTCATGGGGGCCTCGCGGCGACCGCCAGGACGGCGGGCCTTGTGATCTGGGCTTAAAACGCGCGATTCTATGCCCGCCCCACCCTGTCGCTGAGGCGCAACAGGCAGTCATAGGCTGGGTCAAGGCCCGGCCGACAATGCTTAAGTCTCAAGAGGTGCGTGGCACAATCGATGAGTCCCTGGGAGAAACCCGCATGAGCGTTTTTACCGAAGAGCCGCTTGCGCGGCGATTTGGCGAAGACGCGTGCCGGGCTCTCCCGAGGTTTTGTTCTATCGCTTGGATGGACGTCCAGGGCCCCCGGGGCCAACCCGTGAGAGGAGAACCATGAAGAAACTGAACCGTGTGGCGGCGTTGTTTGCCGTCGCGGCGATTGCGGCGACTGGCGCTTCGGCCCAGACCGTCGACAATTGGCGCGCAGCTGACGGCCAAACTGTCTGGAAGAACGGCACGAACGAGCTGTGCTGGCGTGATGCGAACTGGACGCCGGCAACGGGCGTGCAGGGTTGCGATGGCGTGCCGCCGCCGCCGGCGCCTGTTCCGCCGCCCCCGCCCCCCCCGCCGCCGCCGCCGCCGCCCCCGCCGGTCGAGGCGCCGAAGCCCCCGCCGGCGATGCCGACGAGCGTCAAGGTGACCTTCGCCGCCGACGCGTTCTTCGACTTCGACAAGGCCGTGCTGAAGGCCGAAGGCAAGAGCAAGCTCGACGAGCTGGTCGACAAGACCAAGGACATCGCGCTCGAAGTCATCATCGCCGTCGGTCACACCGACTCGGTCGGCTCGGACGCCTACAACCAGAAGCTGTCGGTGCGTCGCGCCGAAGCCGTCAAGGCCTATCTGGTCGGCAAGGGTATCGAGAAGAACCGTGTCTACACCGAAGGCAAGGGCAAGCGCCAGCCGGTCGCCGACAACAAGACCGCCGAAGGCCGCGCGAAGAACCGTCGCGTGGAAATCGAAGTCGTCGGCACCAAGACCGAAATGAAGTGAGGCGCCGCGGGGGCCTGAGCCCCGCCGCTTCGCCAGACCCCGCCTCGGCGGGGTTTTTTTATGCGCGGCCCGTTTACGATAAGCCCATGAGCCTCAACGCAGATCCCCAGGAGCTCGCCAAGTTCGGCGAGCTCGCCCATCGCTGGTGGGACCCCGACAGCGAATTCAAGCCCCTGCACCAGATCAACCCGCTGCGCCTTGCGTGGATCGACGCGCTCGCGGGCCTCGCCGGCAAGACCGCGCTCGACGTCGGCTGCGGCGGCGGCATCCTGTCGGACTCGATGGCGCGGCGCGGCGCCCAGGTGCTCGGCATCGACCTGTCGACCAAGCCGCTCAAGGTCGCCCAGCTCCACGCGCTGGAGGCCGGCACCGCGAACGTCGAGTACCGCGAGATCGCCGTCGAAGCGCTCGCGGCCGAGCGCCCGGCCTCGTTCGACGTCGTGACCTGCATGGAGATGCTCGAGCATGTGCCCGACCCGGCCTCGGTCGTGCGCGCGCTCGGCGAGCTCGTCAAGCCGGGCGGCTGGGTCTTCCTGTCGACGCTGAACCGCAACCTCAAGTCCTTCCTGTTCGCGATCGTCGGCGCCGAATACCTGCTCAAGCTGCTGCCGGCCGGCACCCACGAGTATTCGCGCTTCATCAAGCCGAGCGAGCTCGCCGCGATGTGCCGCGACGCCGGGCTCGAGCTCGTCGCGAGCAAGGGCCTGAGCTACCAGCCGCTCACGCAGCGCTACGCGCTCGGCCAGGACACCGACGTCAACTACCTGCTGGCCTGCCGCCGGCCCGGTTGACGATGAGCGGCATCGCCGCCGTGCTGTTCGACCTCGACGGCACGCTCGTCGACAGCGCGCCCGACCTCGCCGGCGCGGCCAACGAGATGCTCGGCGCGCGCGGCCTGGAGCCGATGCCCTACGCGCAGCTGCGCGGCCACGCGGGCAGCGGCGCGCGCGGCATGGTCGGCCAGGCCTTCGGCTGCGCGCCCGGCCAGCCCGGCTACGAGGCGCTCAAGGACGAGTTCCTCGCGCGCTACGAGCAGCGCCTGTTGCGGCTCACCCGCGTGTTCGACGCGGTGCCCGCGCTGCTCGACGCGCTCGCGGCGCGGGGCCTGCCCTGGGGCGTCGTGACGAACAAGGCCGAGTTCCTCGCGCGCCCGCTCGTGGCGGCGATGGGCTGGCACGCCCAGGCCGGGAGCCTCGTCGGCGGGGACACGACGCCGCACCGCAAGCCGCACCCGGCGCCGCTGCTCGAGGCCGCGCGGCGCCTCGGCGTCGCGCCGGCGGCCTGCGTCTACGTCGGCGACGACGCGCGCGACATCGCCGCGGGCCGCGCCGCCGGCATGGCGACGCTCGCCGCGGCCTGGGGCTATCTGGGCGAGCCCGCCGACCCGGCCGCCTGGGGCGCCGACGGCGTCGCGAGCGCGCCGCAGCAATTACCTGCGCTCATGGCCGCACTCCAGATCGACCGCGCGGCGCGACGGGGCTGACGCGGCGCGGGCCGCGGCGGCGGCTACAGTCACACCATGACTGCTGCTGCACAAACCACTTCCGGCGCCCGCCTTGCGGGTCATCTGCTCGTCGAGGCGCTCGTCGCCCAGGGCGTCGACACCGTGTTCGGTGTCCCCGGCGAAAGCTACCTGGCCGTGCTCGACGGCTTCCACGAGCACCGCGACAAGATCCGCTTCGTCGCCTGCCGCCAGGAAGGCGGCGCGGCCTTCATGGCCGAGGCCCAGGGCAAGCTCACGGGCCGCCCGGGCATCTGCTTCGTCACGCGCGGCCCGGGTGCTACGAACGCGAGCATCGGCCTGCACACGGCGTTCCAGGACTCGACGCCGATGGTGCTGCTGATCGGCCAGGTCGCGAGCGACCAGCGCGACCGCGAAGCCTTCCAGGAAGTCGACTACCGCCAGATGTTCGGCCCCGGCACGCTCGGCATGGCCAAGTGGGTCGGCGAGGTTCACGAGGCCGACCGCCTGCCCGAGTACGTCGCGCGCGCGTTCCACACCGCGCAGCAGGGCCGCCCGGGCCCGGTCGTGCTCGTGTTGCCCGAGGACATGCTGACCAAAGCCACCACCGCGCCCGTGCTGCCGCGCGCCGAACCCGCGCTCGCCGCGCCGCCGCCGGCCGCGATGAGCGCGCTGCGCGAGCGCCTGCTGCGCGCGGAGCGCCCGTTCGTGATCGCGGGCGGCAGCGGCTGGACGCCGCAGGCCACCGCCGAGCTGCAACGCTTCGCCGAGGCCTGGCAGCTGCCGGTCGGCTGCGCGTTCCGCTTCCAGGACCTGTTCGACAACGGACATCCGCTGTACGCGGGCGACGTCGGCATCGGCATCAACCCGAGGCTCGCCCAGCGCGTGCGCGACGCCGACCTGATCCTCGCGGTCGGCCCGCGCCTCGGCGAGATGACGACCGGCGGCTACACGCTGCTGCAGGCGCCGCGGCCGCGCCAGCCGCTCGTGCACATCCACGCGGGCGCCGAGGAGCTCGGCCGGGTCTACGCGGGCGAGCTGCTGATCAACGCGAGCATGCCCTGCGCGGCGGCCGCGCTCGCCGGGCTCGAAGCGCCGGCCGCCGCGCCGCGCTGGCAGGCCTGGGCGGCGGCCGCGCGCGCCGACTACGAGGCCAACCTGGTGCCGACGCCGGTCGCGCCGCTCGACATGGCCGAGGTCGTCGCGACGCTCGACCGCCTGCTGCCGCCGGGCACGATCTACACGAACGGCGCCGGCAACTATTCCGGCTGGCTGCACCGCTTCCACCGCTACACGGCGCTGCACCAGCATGGCCGCAACCAGCTCGCGCCGACGAGCGGCGCGATGGGCTACGGCCTGCCGGCCGCCGTCGCCGCGGCACTGCTGCAGCAGGAATGGCGCCCCCACGCTGCTGCTGCGCAGCAGCTGCCCCCCGAGGGGGCTCGGCAAGCTTGGGACGGTCCGGCGCTTGCCGGCCGCTGGTCGGTCAACATCGCCGGCGACGGCGACTTCCTGATGAACGGCCAGGAGCTCGCGACGGCGACCGGCTACGGCGCGAAGAAGCTGCTCTCGATCGTCGTCGACAACGGCACTTACGGCACGATCCGCATGCACCAGGAGCGCGAGTACCCGGCGCGCGTGTCGGGCACCGACCTGTTCAACCCCGACTTCGGCGCGCTCGCGCGCGCCTACGGCTGGCAGGCCGGCGAGACCGTGCGCCGCACCGAGGACTTCGAGCCCGCGCTGCGCGCCGCGATCGCCCATGGCGGCGCGAGCCTGATCCACCTGAAGCTCGACGCCGAGGTGTCGACGAGCCGCACGACGCTCAGCGCGATCCGCGCGAGCGGCTTCGCCGCCGCGGCGAAGGCGGGCTCCTGATGGGCGCGCCGATCGCGTTCGCGCTGCGCGGCGAGTTCATCGAGCTCGACAAGCTGCTCAAGGCGACCGGCCTCGCCGAGAGCGGCGGCCGCGCGCGCATGCTGATCGCCGAAGGACAGGTGCAGGTCGACGGCCAGCCCGAGTCGCGCAAGACCGCGAAGATCCGCGCGGGTCAGCGCGTGCAGCTCGGCGACCAGCAGATCGTCGTCGAGGGCGACCCCGCGGCCGCCTGAGGCCAGGCTCCCCTCGAGACCGTATGGCTCGCCGTCTCGACGCTCAGTCGTCGACGACGACCCCCGCGCCGACCGCCGCGTCGCCGGCTGCGGCGTCGCGCCCGCGCAGCCAGTCGGCGAACGCGTCGGCGGCCATCGCGCGCGCGTAGAGCCAGCCCTGCGCGCTCGGGCAGCCGGCGCTGAGCAGCAGGGCGCGCTGGCCCTCGGTCTCGACGCCCTCGGCGACGACGTCGAGGCCCAGCGTGCGGCCGATGCCGATCGCCGCGCGCGCGAGCGCGAGGTCCTCGGGGTCGTGCTCGATGTCGCGCACGAAGCTGCGGTCGAGCTTGAGCTCGCAGACCGGCAGGCGGCGCAGGTAGCTCAGGCTCGAGTAGCCGGTGCCGAAGTCGTCGACCGAGAGCCGCACGCCCATGCCGTGCAGCGCGCGCAGCTGGGCGCTCGCGTGCTCGTTGTCGTCGAGCATCAGGCGCTCGGTGACCTCGAGCGTGAGGTCGCCGGCCGACAGGCCGTGGCGCGCCACGAGCGCGCTCACATGCTCGGCGACCGCGTCGTGGCAAAAGCGCGGCGGCGACGCGTTGATCGAGACATTGGGCACCGCGAGCCCGGCCGCGCGCCAGGCCGCGAGCTGGGCGCAGGCCTCCTCGAGCACCCAGGCGTCGAGCGGGCGGATCAGGCCGCAGTCCTCGGCGACCGGGATGAAGCGGTCGGGCGGGATCATGCCGAGCTCGGGGTCGTGCCAGCGCACGAGCGCCTCGACGCCGTTGAGCGCGCCGCTCGCGAGCGCGACCTTGGGCTGGTAGTGCACGCTCAAAGCGCCGCGCCGTGTCAGCGCGCGGCGCAGGCCGGCCTCGACCGCGAGGCGCTTCTCGAGCTCCGCGTTCATCGCCTTGAGGAAGTAGCGCGTGCAGTTGCGGCCCGCGCGCTTGGCCTCGTACATCGCCATCTCGGCGCTGCGCAGCAGCGCGTCGAGGTCGAGGCCGTCGGCCGGGTAGATCGCGATGCCGATGCTCGCGCTGATCTTGAGGTCGAGCTCGGCGACGCGCAGCATCGGCGCCAGCGCCGCCTGCAGCTTCTCGGCGACATGCTGGGCGTCGACGGCGCCGCAGCCGGGCAGCAGCACGACGAACTCGTCGCCGCCGAGCCGCGCGATCGTGTCGGCCGCGCGCAGCGGCACCTGCAGGCGCCGCGCGAGCTCGCGCAGCACCTCGTCGCCGCGCGCGTGGCCGAGCGAGTCGTTGAGGGTCTTGAAGCGGTCGAGGTCGAGCAGCAGCAGCGCGCCATGCGCGCCGAGCTCGCTCGCCATGTGCAGGGCCTGGCGCGCGCGGTCGGCGAACAGGCTGCGGTTCGGCAGGCTCGTGACGCTGTCGTAATAGGCGAGCCGCTCGATGCGGCGCTCGTGCTCGTCGTGGCGCAGCGCGACGCGGCACAGCTGCAGGCTCGCGTCGACGAACTCGCGGTGCAGCGGGTCGACGGCCTGTTGCTGGCGGTAGTACAGCGCGAAGGTCAGCGCGACGCGGCCGCTGCCGTCGAACACCGGGCTCGACCAGCAGGCCGCGAGGCCGAAGGACATCGCGAGGCCGCGGTAGTCGTCCCACAGCGGGTCATGGGCGATGTCGCTGACTTCGACGGGCTCGCCGCGCCACGCCGCCGTGCCGCAGGAGCCGGCCTTGGGCCCGATCGGCTGGCCGTCGACGGCGAGGCTGAAGGCCTTGGGCAGGCTCGGTGCCGCGAGCGCGCGCACGCGCCGGTCCTCGTCGACGCCGAGCACCGTGCACAGCACGCCCGGCGCGACGGACTCGAAACGCCGGCACAGCAGGTCCATGACGGCCTGCAAGGAGCGGCCCAGCGCGACCGCTTCGAGCACCTCACGCTGGATGTCGGCGAAGGCAGCGTTGGACATGCGCGCTCCCTGAACAGCTGAACGCAAAGCTTGCGCCAACTGACGTGCAGCCGCAAGTCCGTGAATTCACATTTGGGCGCTAACGAAAATGTTCAGCGCAACACCTCGAGCAGCCGATCGAGCCCGCCCGCGTTGATCGCGACCTGCGCCTGCTCGCGCACGCGCGGCTTCGCGTGGTAGGCGACCGACAGCGCGGCCGCGCCCATCATCGGCAGGTCGTTCGCGCCGTCGCCGACCGCGATCGCCTGGGTCGCGGCGTCGGCGCCGATCGCCGCGCAGCATTCGAGCAGCATCAGGCGCTTCTGCTCGCCGTCGCAGATGTCGCCCCAAGGCTGTGCATTGAGCCCGCCCGTTAGCTTGCCGTCCGCGATCGCGAGCTCGTTCGAGCGCACGTAGTCCATGCCGAGCTCGGCCGCGACATGGCGTGTAAAGAAGGTAAAACCGCCCGAGACGAGCACGAGCTTGAGCCCGGCCGCCTTGAGCGCCGCGCATAGCGCGCGCGCGCCCGGGTTGAAGCGCAGGCGCTCGCGCAGCACGGTGTCGAGCGCCGTGGCCGGCGTGCCGCGCAGCAGCGCGAGGCGGCGACGCAGGCTGTCCTTGAAGTCGGTGATCTCGCCGCGCATCGCGGCCTCGGTGATCGCGGCGACCTCGGCCTGCCGGCCGGCGACGGCCGCGATCTCGTCGATGCACTCGATGCTGATCAGCGTCGAGTCCATGTCGAACGCGGCGATGCGGAAACTCGCGAGCGGCGCCACGCGGCCGCGCACGACGAGGGAGCTGTCTTGGTCTGGGCTCATTGGGGGCGGGAAGGGGACGGGGTGGCCGCCTGTTCGATCGCGTCGGCGTGGGCGCGCGCGGCGTCGCCGCCGAGCTCGTGCAGGCCCTGGACGACGCCGGCGCGGTCGGCCGGCGGGCGGTTCTGGCTCAGCTTGCGCTTGGCCGTGACGGCGGTGATCGTGAGCTCGACGCCGACGATCGCGCCGAGCAGGGTGTCGACATAGTCGGGCGGCGCATCGGCGACCTGCCAGGGCGCGGGCCGGTTGGACTCGAAGGTGGCCGTGAGCTCGGTGACGAGCGCGCGCAGCCAGTCGCGGTCGTCGACCGCGCGCAGCCGCGCCTGGACGTGGACGGCCTCGTAGTTCCAGGTCGGCACGACCTTGCCGTGCTCCTGCTTGCTCGGGTACCAGGACGGCGTCACGTAGCCGTCGGCGCCCTGGAAGATTGCGAGCGCCTCGAGGCCGTCGGGACCGGCCGCCTCGGCGAGCCGCCACAGCCCGTTCGCGCGCGCGACATGGCCGCGCAGCCGGCCGGCCCCGGCGTCGAGCAGCAGCGGCAGGTGGTTGGCCTCGAGCCCGGCCGGGCCCGGCACGACGACGCAGGCGAGCGGGTGCGCGCGTAGCAGGCCGTGGATCACGGCCGCGTCGCCTTCCTCGAAGTGTTTGGGCAGGTACATCGCGCGACTCTAGCCGACGCCGCTCAGGCCTTGGCCTTCGCCGGGGTCGGCTGGCCGAGCAGGCGCAGCACCTCGCGGATCGCCTGGGCGCGGTCCTTGGGGTCGGACAGCGCCTTGTCGATGCGCAGCTTGTCGTTGCCGACGAGCTTGATCGAGCGGTTCTTCTGCACGAGTTCGATCACGCGCATCGCGTCGATCGGCGGGTTGGGCCGGAAGCCGATGTTCATGACGGCCGGCGACGCGTCGATGCGGATCACGCCGTAGGGCTTGGCGAGCACGCGCAGGCGGTGCGTGTCGAACAGGGTCTGGCCCTGCGCGGGCAGCTTGCCGAAGCGGTCGGTGCACTCCTCGAGCAGCGCGTCGATCTGCTCGGCGCGCTCGGTCGTCGCGAGGCGCTTGTACAGCGACAGGCGCGCGTGCACGTCGCCGCAGTAGGCGTCGGGCAGCAGCGCGGGCGCGTGCAGGTTGATCTCGGTGTTCAGGCCGAACAGGCCGCCGGTCGGCGACAGCAGGTCGGGCTCCTCGCCGCGCTTGAGCGCGCGCACGGCCTCGGCGAGCATGTCGTTGTACAGCTGGAAGCCAACCTCCATCATGTTGCCGCTCTGGTTCTCGCCGAGCACCTCGCCGGCGCCGCGGATCTCGAGGTCGTGCATGGCGAGGTAGAAGCCCGAGCCGAGCTCCTCCATCGCCTGGATCGCCTCGAGGCGCTGCGCGGCCTGCTTGGACAGGCCCTCGACGTCGGGCACGCACAGATAGGCGTAGGCCTGGTGGTGCGAGCGGCCGACGCGGCCGCGCAGCTGGTGCAGCTGGGCGAGGCCGAACTTGTCGGCGCGCGAGATCACGATGGTGTTCGCGGCCGGCACGTCGATGCCGGTCTCGATGATGGTCGAGCACAGCAGCACGTTGTGGCGGCCCGCGACGAACTCGCGCATCACGCGCTCGAGCTCGCGCTCGGGCATCTGGCCGTGGGCGACGACGATGCGCGCCTCGGGCAAGAGCTCCTCGAGCTTGAGCTTGCGGTTCGCTATGGTCTCGACCTCGTTGTGCAGGAAGTAGACCTGGCCGCCGCGCTTGAGCTCGCGCAGCACGGCCTCGCGGATCGTGCCGTTGTTTTCGCTGCGCACGAAGGTCTTGATCGCGAGCCGGCGCTGCGGCGCCGTCGCGATCACCGACAGGTCGCGCAGGCCCTCGAGCGCCATGCCGAGCGTGCGCGGGATCGGCGTCGCCGTCAGCGTGAGCACGTCGACCTCGGCGCGCAGCGCCTTCATCGCCTCCTTGTGGCGCACGCCGAAGCGGTGCTCCTCGTCGATCACGAGCAGGCCCAGGCGCGCGAACTTCACCTCGGCCGAGAGCAGCTTGTGCGTGCCGATCACGATGTCGATCGAGCCGTCGGCGAGGCCCTCCATCGCGGCCTTGATCTCCTTGGCCGAGCGGAAGCGGCTCATCTCGGCGACCTTGACCGGCCATTTGCCGAAGCGGTCGGCGATGTTTTGATAGTGCTGCTCGGCGAGCAGCGTCGTCGGCGCGAGCAGCGCGACCTGCTTGCCGCCCATCACCGCGACGAAGGCGGCGCGCAGCGCGACCTCGGTCTTGCCGAAGCCGACGTCGCCGCAGACCAGGCGGTCCATGGGCTTGGGCGAGATCATGTCCTGGATCACCGCGTGGATCGCGGCCGCCTGGTCGGGCGTCTCCTCGAAGCCGAAGCTCGCGGCGAAGGCCTCGTAGTCCTGGCCGCTGTAGCGGAACGCGTGGCCCTCGCGCGCGGCGCGGCGCGCGTAGAGGTCGAGCAGCTCGGCCGCCGTGTCGCGGACCTGCTCGGCGGCCTTGCGCTTGGCCTTTTCCCACTGGCCCGAGCCGAGCTTGTGCAGCGGCGCCTCGTCGGGCGACACCCCCGTGTAGCGGCTGATCAGGTGGAGCTGGGCGACCGGCACGTACAGCGTCGCCTTGTCCGCGTACTCGAGGTGCAGGAACTCGCTCGCGCCCTCGCCGATGTCGATATTGATGAGGCCCTGATAGCGGCCGATGCCGTGGTTCAGGTGGACGACCGGGTCGCCGACCTTGAGCTCCGAGAGGTCCTTGATCAGCGCGTTGACGTCGGAGACCTGCTCCTGCTTGCGGCGCCGGCGCGTCGTCGGCGCGGTGGCGAACAGCTCGGTTTCGGTGAACAGCTGCAGCTGCCGGTCGCCTTCGCGCCAGTAGAAGCCTTCGGCGAGCGGCGCGACGGCGACGCCCGCGCGCTCCGCGCTCGCCTCGAAGTCGGCGATCGAGGCGAAGGCCGGCAGCTCGACGCCGTGGTCGCGCAGGAACTCGAGCAGGCTTTCGCGCCGGCCCTCGCTCTCGGCGAGCACGAGCGCGCGCGCGCCGTTGGCCTCGAGCGACGCGAGCTGCTCCTTGAGGCGCGCGAGCGGCTCCTGGGCGGCGCGGTCGACGCGGATGTCGGGCAGCGGCCGCGCGTAGTCGACCGGCTCGCGGCCGCGCAGCGCGAGCACCGCGTGCGGGTGGGTGCGGCCGAAGAAGTCCTCGGCGCGCAGAAAGATCTCCTCGGGCGCGAGCACGGGCCGCTCGGGGTCGTGCTGGAGCAGGCGGTGGCGCTCGCGCGTGTCGCCCCAGAAGCGCTCGAGCGCGCCGTCGACCTCGCCGTGCAGCGCGAGCGCCGCGCCGGCGCCGAGGTAGTCGAAGATCGTCGCGGTCGCGTCGAAGAACAGCGGCAGGCAGTACTCGATGCCGCCGCCCGCGAAGCCCTGGTCGATGTCCTTGTAGAGGCGCGCGCGGCTCGGGTCGCCGTCCATCTTCTCGCGCCAGCGCGCGCGAAAGGCCTTGCGCGCGGCCTCGTCCATCGGGAACTCGCGGCCCGGCAGCAGCCGGACCTCGGGCACCGGGTAGAGGCTGCGCTGGCTGTCGGGGTCGAAGGTGCGGATCGAGTCGACCTCGTCGCCGAACAGGTCGACGCGGTAGGGCATGGCCGCGCCCATCGGATACAGGTCGATCAGGCCGCCGCGTACCGCGTACTCGCCCGGCGAGACGACCTGGCTGACATGGCTGTAACCCGCGAGCGTGAGCTGGCTCTTCAGCGCGGCCTCGTCGAGGCGCTGCCTGGTCTTGAAGTTGAAAGTCGTCGCGGCGAGGAAGGACGGCGGCGCGAGCCGGGTCAGCGCCGTCGTCGCGGGCATCAGGACCACGTCGACCTCGCGCGCCGCGCCGCCGCGCTGGCCCTGCAGCAGGCTCCACAGCGTCGCGAGGCGCTCGGAGATCAGGTCCTGGTGCGGGCTGAAGCTGTCCCAGGGCAGGGTTTCCCAGTCGGGGAACACGGCCACGCGCAGCTCGGGCGCGAAGACCTTGATCTCGGCCTCGAGGCGCTGGGTGTCGCCGGGGTCGGCCGTGAAGACGGCGAGCAGGCGGCGGTTGCCGTTGTCCTGTTGCGCGCTGGCGAAGCGCGCGAGCAACAATGCGTCGGCCGAGCCCGGAGGCTGCGCCACGCTGAATTTGCGGCCGGCTTGAATCGAGGGCAGAAGCATGGGTACAAATGGAAATGGCCTCCCGCGGGAGGCTGTGGCGTGATTGTAGGGAGCGCTCGGCGCTCGAATGTGTCAGCAGGGATCGCCTGGTGCGCGGCCCGCAGCGAAGCGAAAGCGAGAGGCAGCATGGCCTTGCAAATCGGCATCTATGTGTTCGACGAGGTCGAGGTGCTCGACTTCGCGGGCCCGTTCGAGGTGTTCTCGACCGCGTCGCGGCTGTGCCGGCGCGTCGAGCAGCCCGAGCCTTTCGAGGTCCACCTGATCGCGCCCGACGCGCGGCCCGTGCGCGCGCGCGGCGGCCTGAGCGTCAACGCGCCCCATACGCTGGCCGCGCACCCGCCGCTCGAGGTGCTCATGGTGCCCGGCGGCGACGTGACGGCCGAGCTCGCGCGGCCCGGCCTGACCGACTGGCTGCTGATGCAGAGCTGCGAGGTCGGGGTGCTCGCGTCGGTCTGCACCGGCGCGTTCCTGCTCGAGCAGGCCGGCCTGCTCAACGAGCGCGAGGCGATCACGCATTGGGAGGACGTCGACGCGCTGAGCGCGGCCTCGCGCGCGTCGGGTTCGCTGGTCCACGTCATCGAGGGGCGGCGCTTCGTCGAGGCCAAGCCCTGGGTCCACCATGGCGGCCGGTGCCGGCTGTTCACCTCGGCCGGGATCTCGGCGGGCCTGGACCTGAGCCTGCACCTGGTCGCCGAGCTCGCCGACCTCGACCTCGCGATCCGCACGGCCCAGCAGATGGACTACGACTGGCGCGCGAGTGCGATCAGCAGCGGGACCTACGGCTCGGGTTTTTGACGGCTGGTCCCGGCCGGGCTGCAGTCTGTCGCACGGCGCTCGGCGCGGCGCGGCGGCGTCCCTAGAGTCGCGCCACCAACCACCCGAGGGATCCGCCATGAACGTCAAGCTGCTCCGCGCCGTCGCCCTGGCGGCCGCCGCATTCGCCACCGTCAGCGCCGCGCGTGCCGACGACGTCAGCATCCACGGCAGCCTCAACGCGAACATCAACGCCGGCATCGACGTGCACGCCCAGGCCTCGCTGGCCGAGATCGGCCTGCCGGCCTACCCGGGCGCGACGCTCGTTGTCGACCGGCAGCACCGCCGGGACGGCGACGACGACGGCGCCGACGGCGGCAACGTCAGCCTGAGCCTGTGGGGCGGCGAGTTCGGCATGAAGCTCAACGTCGCGAAGTTCCAGACCGGCGACTCGATCGACGCGGTCCAGGCCTTCTACCGCGACGCGCTCGCGCGCTACGGCCAGGTCGTCGACTGCGGCGGCATGAGCGTCTCGGCGAGCGCGAGCGACAGCCGCACCGAGCTGCGCCTGGGCTGCGACAAGAACGAGCGCGGCCCCGAGCACCATGTGCTCAAGGTCGGCGCGAGCGACCACAACTTCCGCCTCGTCGCGCTCAAGCAGGAGGGCCGCCAGGTCACGATCGACCTCGTGCGCCTGGTTATCAAGGGCGACTAAAAGCTCATGGCGCGGCGGGCGCGGCGCTGGCTAGCATGGCCGGATGCCGATCCTGACCGCTCGCCCCCTGCGCCACGCCTGGCGCCTCGCCGGCCCCGCGCGATCCGCGCCCGCCTGCCTCGGTTTGTCGCTGCTGCTCGCGGGCTGCGCAAGCGCGCCGCCGCCCGCCCTCGCGCCGGCACCGCTCGCCGCGGCCGACGCGGCGGTCCAGCGCTATGTCGACGCCGCGCAGATGCCCGGCGCGGTGCTCTGGATCGAGCATGGCGGCGAACACCACGAGCGCGCGTTCGGCCGGCGCGTGCTGCCCGGGCCCGAGGCGGCCGAGCCGATGACGGTCGACACCCTGTTCGACGCGGCCTCGCTGACCAAGGCGACGGTCACCTCGCTCGTCGTCGAGAAGCTGCGCGAGGCCGGCCGGCTCGACGTCGATGCGCCGCTCGCGCGCTACCTGCCCGAGTGCGGCGGCGCCGACAAGGCCGCGATCACGCTGCGCGAGCTGCTCACGCACAGCTCGGGCCTGCGCCCGGACCTGCCCAAGGACGACGAGTTCTTCGCCGGCGCCGAGCCGAGCTCGGTCGAGATGCCGAGCGCCCAGCGCGCGGCGCGCATCGAACAGGCCGTGATCCGCGCGTGCGCGCTGCCGCTCGCGAGCGTGCCGGGCACCCAGTTCCGCTACTCGGACCTCAACTACATCCTGCTCGGCGCGGTCGCCGCGCGCGTCGGCGGCGCCCCCCTCGAGCAGCTCGCGGCCGAGCTCGTGTTCGCGCCGCTGGGCATGGCCGACAGCGGCTACCTGCCGCTCGACCGCGGCGTCGCGGCAGCGCGCATCGCGCCGACCGCGCGCGTCGGCACGATGCTGTTGCGCGGCGTCGTCCACGACCCGACCGCGCGCGCGATGGGCGGCGTGGCCGGCCACGCGGGCCTGTTCACGACGGCGGCCGACCTCGCGCGGCTCGGCCGCATGCTGCTCGCCGACGGCCTCACCGAGGACGGCCGGCGCTACCTGAGCCACGAGAGCATCGTGCTGCTCGAGACGCCGCAGTCGGGCCTCGCGGCCCGGCGCAGCCTCGGCTGGGACATCGCCACGCCGTTCTCGCGTCGCGGCGCGCTGTACCCGAAGGGCGAGAGCTTCGGCCACACCGGCTTCACGGGCACGCTGTTCTGGCTCGACCCGCGCAGCCGCAGCTTCGTGATCCTGCTCAGCAACCGCGTCCACGAGCCGCACGACACGAACCTGCTGCCGCTGTACGACACGCTCGCGACGGACGCAGCCGCGGCGGCCGGCGTCGCGGCGCCTAGGGCTGCGACGCCTTGACGATCGGAATGCGCCGCCCGGCCGCCTCGCGCGCGCGCAGCTGGCCGCAGCCCGCGTCGACGTCCTGGCCGGCCGAGTCGCGCAGCTTGGTCAGCACGCCGCGGCGGTGCAGCGCGCCGGCGATCGCGCGCGCGCGCTCCCAGCTCGGCCGCGCGTAGGGCAGGTCGGGCACCGGGTTGTAGGGGATCAGGTTGAGCACGCCGTAGCGCCCGCCGAGCAGCGCGACGATGCCGTCGAGCTCGTCGGCGCCGTCGTTGACGCCGTCGATCAGCGTCCACTGGTACTGGACCGGGTAGGCGCTCGCGCGCGCGTAGGCCTCGCCGGCTGCGACGACCTCGGCCGGCGCGAGCCGCGGCGCGCGCGGCAGCAGCTCGGCGCGCAGCGCGGCTTTGCTCGTGTGCAGCGACAGCGCGAGCGCGGGCCGCACCGCGCCCTCCGGCAGGCCGGCCAGGCGCGCGAACACGCGCGGGTCGCCGACGGTCGAGAGCACGAGGTTCTTGTGGCCGATATTGCCGGCCGTGCCGAGCAGCTCGATCGCCTCCATCACGGCGTCGAGGTTGTGCGAGGGCTCGCCCATGCCCATGAACACGACCTTGTTGACGGCGCGCCGGCGCCGCGCGAGCACGACCTGGGCGACGATCTCGCCGCTCGTGAGCTGGCGGATCAGGCCGTCGCGCCCGGTCATGCAGAAGGTGCAGCCGACCGCGCAGCCGACCTGCGAGGACACGCACAGGCCCCAGGACTTCGCGCGCGGCGGCAGCAGCACGCTCTCGACGGTCTGGCCGTCGGCGAGGCCGACGAGCAGGCGGCTCGCGCCGTCGGCGCCCGGGTGCTCGGAGCGCAGCGTCGCGAGCGCGTCGAGCTCGGCGTCGAGCGCAGGCAGCGCCGCGCGCAGCGGCGCGGGCAGGAAATGCTCGGGCCGGCGCCGGCCCGCGTCGTGCGGCAGGGCCATGACCCAGTCGCGCAGCACGCGCGCCTCGTGGCGGGGCAGGGCGCCGAGCGCGCGCAGGCGCTCGCGCAGGGATTCGATCTGCATCAGTGGTAGTCGTCTTCGCGTTGGTGGCGGATCGCGGCGATCACGACGCGGTGCTGATCCATGATTTCAAAGGACAGGACGTAGCCCGTATCGCCGAACGGCACGACGAGTTCCCGGGCGAACGGGCTGTCCTGGATTTTGCGATAGATGAAGGGCGCGCGCGCCAGGCTTTGTGCCGCGGATTCGAGCGTTTCAATGGCCCGCGCCGGCAAGCCGAGGTCGCCGCCCGCCGCTTGCAACTCGCGCGCGAGCAGGTAGTCGTAGAGTCGCAGCAAGTCCTCGAGAGCCTGCGCCGACCAGTCGACGCGAAAGCTCATGCCTTGGCTTTGTTTCGTTCGGCCAGGACCTGCCGCGCGGCGTCGAGCTTCGCGCGCAGCTCGGTCACGACCTCTTCGGTCGTGTAGGTCGGCTCGCCGGCACGCACGCGTGCCAACGACGCGAGGCCGCGGGCACGGAACTCGGCGTCGACCTGGCGCTTGCGCACCTCGGCGCGGATCGCGTCTTCCATGAAGGAACTCAGCGTCTCGCCGCTCTGGAGCGCGCCCTCGAGCTGTTCGCGGAATTCGGGTTCGACGCGGATCGGCGGCAGTGATGCGGACTTCATGGCATGACCCCTTCCGTCAAAAATTGATGCGTCGCAGTTGCAATGCATTCTAGCTTTCTAGAATCCTAGGATGACTTCGCCCCGCTGCTACGCCCTTGTCCCCGCTGCCGGTGTCGGCGCGCGCTCGGGCGCCGACCGACCCAAGCAGTACGTCGAGATCGCCGGCCGCGCGATGCTCGCGCACACGCTCGCGGCGCTCGCCGCCGTGCCGCGGCTCGAGGCGACGCTCGTCGTCGTGTCGCCCGAGGACGATCAGTTCGAGGCCGCGGTGCCCGGTTTCGACGCGGCCTGGCTCGCGCGCTGCGGCGGCGCGACGCGCGCCGAGTCGGTCGCGAACGGCCTGGCCGCGCTGTATGGGCGCGGTGCGCGCGCCGACGACTGGGTGCTCGTGCACGACGCCGCGCGCTGCCTGCTGCGGCCCGAGTGGGTCGAGCGCCTGATCGCGGCCTGCGAGCACGACGCGGTCGGCGGCCTGCTCGCGTTCCCGCTCGCCGATACGCTGAAGGACGCTGCCGCCGACGGCCGCGTGCGCGCGACGATCGACCGCCGCGCCAAATGGGCCGCGCAGACGCCGCAGATGTTCCGCGCCGGCCAGCTCGCCGAGGCGCTCGAACAGGCGGCGGCCGGCGGCGCGGCCGTCACCGACGAGGCGAGCGCGCTCGAGGCGCTGGGCCTCGCGCCGCGGCTCGTCGGCGCGCCGCTCGAGAATTTCAAGGTCACCTGGCCGGCCGATTTCGCGCTGGCCGAACGCTTGCTGAGAACACGATGAACCTACGCATAGGCGAGGGCTGGGATACGCACCAGCTCGTCACCGGCCGCCCGCTGATCCTCGGCGGCGTGACGATCCCGCACAGCCACGGCCTGCTCGGCCATTCCGACGCCGACGCGCTCGCCCACGCGATCACCGACGCGCTGCTCGGCGCCGCGGCGCTCGGCGACATCGGCAAGCTGTTCCCCGACACGGCGGCCGAGTTCAAGGGCGCCGACTCGATGGTCCTGCTCGCCGCGGCCTGCGCGAAGGTGCGCGAGGCCGGCTGGCAGATCGGCAATATCGACACGACCATCGTCGCCCAGGCGCCCAAGATGGCGCCGCATATCCCGGCGATGCGCGCGCGCCTCGCCGAGGTGCTGGGTCTGGATGTCGGCTGCGTCAACGTCAAGGCCAAGACGGCCGAGAAGATGGGGCCGGTCGGCGAGGGCCGCGCGATCGAGGCGCGCGCCGTGTGCCTGCTGTTCGCGATCGAGCCGGCCGCGGTGCCGGCCGCCTGGCCGGACCCGACGTCCTGGCCCGACCGCGCGGCTTGATCGACGGGTTCGGCGGCGGGCTTCAGCCCGCCTTGCAGCCGACGAACTTCTCGCCGAACGCGACCGTCGCGCGGCGGATCACGCCGCCTTCGATCTCGTAGACGCCGAGGTACTCGACGGTGCCGAGGCCCTCGGGGAAGTTGCGCGTGATCGATTCGCTGTCGACGACGACGCGGCCGACGACCATGCGCGACAGCAGGCGCGCGTGCAGGTCGGGCTCGCCGAAGCGCATCTGGAAGCGCGCGCGCAGCTGGTCGTGGCCCTTCGCGAGCAGCTCGCCGCCGACGCCGTAGAGCTCGGCGTCCTCGGCGTAGCAGCTCAGCAGCGCGAGCATGTTGCGCGCGTTGTAGGCGTCGAGCTGGGCCTGGGCGGTGGCAAGAGGCGTGCGCATGATCGGGTGGGCGGTGACAGCGATCGTCGATTGTGAGCCGATTCGCCGTCCGCCAAAAGCCTCTCCGGGGTTTCCGGGCCGAGCGCCGGGCCGCTCCCAAGCCGGCCCGCTAGAGGCGGCCTGCGGCTCGACGCCGCGGGTCGCCGCGTCCCCTCGGGGGACCGACTGGGCTTGCCCGCGTCCAGCGTGGCAAGACCTGGCGAGGGGCCCCATTCAATTTGCGCGCTGGAGCCGGATCGTCGCCTGCAGGCCGCCGTTCTCGGCGTTCGCGAGCTCGAGCTGGCCGCCCAGGCGCTGCAGCGACTTCTCGACGATCGCGAGGCCCAGGCCCGCGCCGGTCGCGGCCGTGCGCGCGGTGTCGCCGCGGTAGAACGGCGTCGTCAGGTGGGCGAGCTTGTCCTGCGGCACGCCGGGGCCATGGTCGCGCACGACGAGCGCGACCCAGGCACCGGCCTGCTCGCATGTGACGTCGACCTGGGTCGGCAGCTCGGGCAGGTGGCCGTAGCGGCGCGCGTTCTCGAACAGGTTGAGCACGACGCGCGCGAGGTCGGTCTCGTCGGCCCAGACCCTGAGTCCGGCCGGCACCTCGACGCTGATGCGGATCTGATCGGGCGCGCGCACGGCCTGGGCCTCGCGCTCGACGATCTCGGCGAGCGGCACCGGGCGCAGCTGCAGCTCGGTCGGCCGCGCGTAGTCCATGAACTTGTGGATGATCGCGTCGAGCTGGTCGATGTCCTGGACCATGAACTGGCGCGCCTCGTCGTCCTGCACGCTCATCTCGGCCTCGAGGCGCAGGCGCGCGAGCGGGGTGCGCAGGTCGTGCGAGATGCCCGCGAGCATCACGGTGCGGTCGGCCTCGATGCGCGCGAGCTCGCGCGCCATGCGGTTGAAGCCCATATTGACCTCGCGGATCTCGCTGGTCATGGTCGTCTCGTCGAGGCGCGAGTCGTACTCGCCTTCGCGGATGCGGCCGGCCGCCTCGGCGAGCTCGCGCAAGGGCTGGTTGATCAGGCGCGCGATCAGCGCCGAGCCGAACGCCGTCGCGAGCAGCGCGACGACGAGCCACCACCAATGCGCGGTGGTCTCGACCGACAGCGGCGCGTCGCTCGCCTGCAGCCAGTAGTCCTGCTGCTCGACGGTGTAGCGCACCCACAGGCCCGGCTGGCCGTTGACGCTGCGCGCGACGGTCGTGCCGGGGCCGAGCCGCGTCGTCAGCTCGGCGGCGAGGCGGCGGTCAAACGCGTCCTGGTCATAGGGCTGCCAGCGGTCCTGCGCGTCGGCGATGCGCACCTTGACGGTCTCGCTGTGCGCCATCGAGCCGATCACGGCGAGGCGGTTGATCGCGTCGGTGTTCGCGAGCGCCGCGCGGCTCAGGTTGACGAGGCTCGCGAGCTGCTGGGCGGCCTGCAGCGCGCGCGGCTCGGCGTCGAGCGCGCGGAACGTCAGCTGCCACGCCATCACGCTGCCGGCGAGCAGCAGCGCGATCAAGGCGAAGGTGCGCCAGAAAAGATTCAGCGCAAGTTGGGGGCGGGGCACGGAGCGCGGGTCGGCGGCGTCAGGCGACCGCGCCCTCGTCGGGCACGAACACGTAGCCGACGCCCCAGACCGTCTGAATGTAGCGCGGCTGGGCCGGGTCGGTCTCGATCAGCTTGCGCAGGCGCGAGACCTGCACGTCGAGGCTGCGGTCGAAGGGCTCGAACTCGCGGCCGCGCGCGAGCTGGGCGAGCTTGTCGCGCGACAGCGGCTGGCGCGGGTGGCGCACGAGCGCCTTGAGCATCGAGAACTCGCCGGTCGTCAGCGGCAGCATCTCGCCGTCCTTGGTCAGGCGGCGCTGCGCGAGGTCGAACTCGAAGGGCCCGAAGTTCACCGTCATCGGCTCCTTGGCCGGCGCGCCGGGCGCCTCCATGGTCGGGCGGCGGCGCAGCACCGCGTTGATGCGCGCGAGCAGCTCGCGCGGGTTGAAGGGCTTGGGCAGGTAGTCGTCGGCGCCGACCTCGAGGCCGACGATGCGGTCGACGTCCTCGACCTTGGCTGTGAGCATGATGATCGGCGTGTTGTCGTTGGCCGCGCGCAGGCGCCGGCAGATCGTCAGGCCGTCCTCGCCGGGCAGCATCAGGTCGAGCACGATCAGGTCGACGGTGTCGCGCATCATCTGCTTGGTCAGCGCGCGGCCGTCCTCGGCGAGCAGCACGTCGAAGCCCTCCTGCGCGAGGTAGCGACGCAGCAGGTCGCGGATGCGGGCGTCGTCGTCGACGACAAGAATCTTGGTGGGCTTGTTCTGGAGGCTCATGCTGGGCTCCCCGAATTTGTAACAACCGCATTGTGGCGAGGATTTGCCGGCGTTCAAGCGCCGCGGCCGTTACGTTTACAGCTGGCTACAAAATCCATCGCGAAACCAGCAAATTTCCCCAAGCCTCCGGGAAGGTCGCGAAACTTCTGGACAATGGCCGCCAAGCCATACAGGAGCCATTGATGAATCCGACCCCGCACCGTGCCGAAGACGACACCCAAGCCGGCAAGCAGGAGACCCCGGCGGCCGGCCGGCTCGAGGAACAGCTGGCGTTCAAGTCGCGCTACGTGCTCGTGTTCGGCGAGATCGACGACAAGCTCGCCCACGCGACCTGCCGCCGCCTGCTCGCGCTCGCGGCCGACTCCGACGCGCCGATCACGCTGCTGATCTCGTCGCCGGGCGGTCATGTCGAATCGGGCGACGCGATCCACGACATGATCCGCTTCGTGCGCGCGCCGGTCACGACCGTCGGCACCGGCTGGGTCGCGAGCGCGGGCGCGCATATCTTCCTCGCGCCGCCGAAGGAGCGTCGCCTGTGCCTGCCGAACACGCGCTTCATGATCCACCAGCCGGCCGGCGGCGCGGGCGGCCAGGCCAGCGACATCGCGATCCAGGCGCGCGAGATCCTCAAGACGCGCGAGCGCATCGCGAAGGTCGTCGCGACCCAGACCGGCAAGTCGCTCGAGACCGTCACCGCCGATATGGAGCGCGACTACTGGATGAGCGCCGAGGAGGCGATCGAGTACGGCATCGTCGCGCGCGTGATCGAGCGCGAGGGCGAACTCCAATGAGCGCCGCGGGCCTGGCGTCGCCGCAGCTCAAGCATGTGCAATGCCTGCGCCCGAACGGCGGGCTCGCGAACATGGCCTATTGGGAATGGCCCTGCGCGAACGGCGCGGCCGACGCGCCGGTGCTCGTGTGCGTGCACGGCCTGTCGCGCCAGGGCCGCGACTTCGACACGCTCGCGCGCGCGCTCAGCGCGCAGTACCGCGTCGTCTGTCCGGACGTGCTCGGCCGCGGCGAGTCCGACTGGCTCGCCGACCCGAGCGGCTACCAGATCCCGTTCTACGTCGCCGACATGGTCACGCTCGTCGCGCGGCTCGACGTCACCCGGGTCGACTGGGTCGGCACCTCGATGGGCGGGCTGATCGGCCTGGGCCTCGCCGCGCTGCCGCACTCGCCGGTGCGCCGGCTCGTCCTCAACGACGTCGGCCCGGTGCTCGAGTTCGACGCGCTGCAGCGCATCGGCACCTATCTGGGCCGGCCGCTGCGCTTCGCGAGCGAGGCCGAGGCCGCGCAGTACATGGCGAGCATCTCGGCCGGCTTCGGCCCCCATACCGACGCGCAATGGGCGGCGCTGTCGGCGCCGATGCTGCGCCGCGACGGCGACAGCTGGTGCCTGCACTACGACCCCAAGATCGCCGTGCCCTTCGCTGCCATCACGCCGGCCCTCGCGACGGCCGGCGAGCAGGCGCTGTGGGCCGCCTGGGACGCGCTGCGCGGCCCCGTGCTGCTGCTGCGCGGCGCCGAATCCGACCTGCTCTCGAGCGCGACCGCGCGCGCGATGACCGAGCGCGGGCCGCGCGCGCGCCTGCACGAGATCGCCGGCGTCGGCCACGCGCCGACGCTGGTCCAGCCCGAGCAGATCGCCGTCGTCCGGGAATTCTTACTGGCCGAATGAAGACTGGTACCGGCGGCGCAGCTTTCCAGGCGGCCGCACCGATTGTTGCCCTCGTCGACGAGACCGGGGCGCGCGACGCCGCCGCCGACGCGGCGCCGGTCGCGCGCGCGCGCGCTTTTGCCGAGCCGCTGCTGTCGGGGCACAAGCTCGACACCGGCCAGGACGCGCTCGAGCACGCCGACGGCGTCGCCGCGATCCTCGGCGCGATCGGTGCGGCGCCGGCGATGCAGGCGGCCGCCTACCTGGTCTACGCGGGCGACTACCTGAACAAACCCGAGGAGATCGTCGCAAAGGCCTTCGGGCCCTCGTACGCGAGCCTCGTCACGCACACGCGCCGGCTCGTCCAGCTGCAGCGCACCGCGCGCGAGGCCCAGGCCCAGGCGAGCCGCACCGGCGCGGGCCGCGAGCAGCGCGCCGAGCAGACCGAGCGCGTGCGCAAGATGCTGCTCGCGTTCGCGCGCGACCTGCGCGTCGTGCTCTTGCGCCTGGCCTCGCGGCTGCAGACGCTGCGCTGGTTCGCGGCCTCGCGCACGCCATGCCCCGAGGCGCTCGCGCTCGAGAGCCAGCAGGTGTTCGCGCCGCTCGCGAACCGGCTCGGCATCTGGCAGATCAAGTGGGAGCTCGAGGACCTCGCGTTCCGCTTCCTCCAGCCCGAGCGCTACAAGGCGCTCGCGCGCGGGCTCGATGAGAAACGCGTCGAGCGCGAGCAAAGCGTCGAGGCCGCGCGCGCCCAGCTCGCGGCCGACCTCGCGGCCCAGGGCATCGCGGCCGAGGTCCAGGGCCGGCCCAAGCATCTGTACAGCATCGACCGCAAGATGCAGGGCAAGGGCCTGACGCTCGAGCGCGTCTTCGACCTGCGCGCGCTGCGCGTCGTCGTGCCCGAGGTCGCCGACTGCTACGCGGTGCTGTCGTGGCTGCACGAGCATTACGCGCCGGTCGACGGCGAGTTCGACGACTACATCGCGCGCCCCAAGCCGAACGGCTACCAGTCGCTGCACACCGTCGTGCGCGGCGCCGACGGCCGCGCGATGGAGGTGCAGATCCGCACGCGCGCGATGCACGAGCACGCCGAGCATGGCGTGGCCGCACACTGGGCCTACAAGGAGGCCGGCACCAAGGGCTACGCGGGCGTGTCGGCGGCCGGCGACTTCGAGGAGCAGGTCGCGCAGGCGCGCAAGGCCGTGCTGCGCCAGCTGCTCGCGTGGGAGCGCGACTTCGCGACGGCCGAGGACGGCGGTGGCGGCACGCCGGCGGCCGGCGCGGCCGACGCCGCGCTGTTCGACGACCGCATCTATGTCTTCACGCCGGCCGCGGCGATCGTCGAGCTCTGCGCCGGCGCGACGCCGGTCGACTTCGCGTACGCGCTGCACACCGACCTCGGCCACCGCTGCCGTGGCGCCAAGGTCGACGGCCAGATCGTGCCGCTGAACACCGCGCTCGCGAGCGGCCAGACCGTCGAGGTCACGGTCGCGAAGGAGGGCGGGCCCTCGCTCGACTGGCTCAACGCCGAGCTCGGCTATATCAGGAGCCCGCGCTCGCGCGCGAAGGTGCGCGCGTGGTTCAACGCCCAGGCCCAGGCGCAGACGATCGCGAAGGGCCGCGAGCTCGTCGAGAAGCTGCTGCAGCGCGAGGGCAAGACGGCGACCAAGCTCGAGGATCTCGCCGCACGGCTCGGCTTCAAGACCGCCGACGCGCTGTTCGAGGTCGTCGGCAAGGACGAGTTCTCGCTGCGCAATATCGAGCAGCTGCTGCGCCCGGCCGCGCCCGAGCCCGACATCGACGAGCGCCTCGCGCAGCGCCATTCGCGCGCGGGCGCGGCGAGCGGCGGCGCGGGCGGCGTGCTCGTCGTCGGCATCGACTCGCTGCTCACCAGCCTCGCGCGCTGCTGCCGGCCCGCGCCGCCCGACGCGATCGGCGGCTACGTCACGCGCGGCAAGGGCGTCGCCGTGCACCGCGCCGACTGCGGCAACTTCCGCCAGATGACCGCGCGCGCGCCCGAGCGCGTGATCAAGGTCGCCTGGGGCGGCGCAGGCGCGGCGGTCTACCCGGTCGACGTGCTCGTCGAGGCGACGAACCGCGCGGGCCTGCTGCGCGACGTGCTCGAGGTCTTCGCGAAGGAGAAGATCAATGTCTCCGCCGTGAACACGCAGGGGCAGGGCGGCAAGGGGGCGGGCGCGCAGCTGATCGCGCTGACCCTCGAGGTCGCCGAGGTCAGCCAGGTCGCGCGCCTGCTGCGCAACGTCGCCCAGCTCGCGGGCGTGACGGCCGCGCGGCGACGCTGAAAGCGCGCATGGCAAAAACTTCGCGGGTTTCCTTGAAGGCTTCAAAACCCCGTGCTATACTGCAAAGCTCTTCAGGCGCGTAGCTCAGTTGGTTAGAGCACCACCTTGACATGGTGGGGGTCGTTGGTTCGAATCCAATCGCGCCTACCAAATTCGGTAGGCCAAGAAGCCCGGTAACTCAGCGAGTTGCCGGGCTTTTTGCTTTGTGGCGCACCCCCCGCTGGGAGACCGCTGCATAACTTTGGCCAATCGCAGCCGTGGGGAGAGGGATGCTCTGCGCTGGACGCTTCTCATAGCGCGCATGAATCCGCTGCTCGCTGACCGATTCGTTCACCGCCATGACACGCAGCTCGACCCGGTAACCGGCGGCACGCAATGTCCTTGAGATGTCTTCGAGCGCAACCGGGTCCCGGCTGGTCTGGTCGATGATGAGGTTTTTGCGCTCGGCGATGGCGTCGCGCTGAAGCTGCCCCGACCAACGGCCTTCGTAACGTCATAACAGTTTCAAAATCCGCGTGACGTTCAGTACGACGGACTGGGCCGCGCGACTTGGGCAGTCAGATCGCTGCCAGACCTTAGGCAGATCGAGCCGGTCAAGTAGACTTATTGGCGAATCTGTCGGGTGTCGTGCTCGAGGCGTCCAGACCTTCTTTCGAGTGGCGTTGGCGTCCGAGTCAGGCGAGCGCCGTCACATGAGGGCGAGCCGCCAGGCGCAGGGCCGGCAGCCTGCGCATCGAATGACCACTGCTAACAGGGGAACCGGATGCCACCAAATCGAGCCCGCGTCGCCGCGACGCATCTGGCCATGAGGTCGCCGATGCCGAGACGCGCCGCCACCATGCCTGTCGCGACGCGTGCGCGAACGACCTATTCGCGGTGCGCATGAGGCCGGAACAGGAGTCCTATGACCAGTTCGTCGCTCGCGTCGAGCAGCCCGCACGGCCGCTTGCCTCCTGGCTCGCCGCGCTGCTGTTCCTCTGCGTGTTCGGCCTGTTCGAGCTCGGCTACGACGCGTGCCGGGGGTCGAGCTTCGAGCACTGGGTGATCGGCGACCTGACGGTCGCGCCGACCGCGGCACTGATCAACGCGCTGACCCCGGCGGCCGGCGTCACGGCGCTCGGCAACCGGCTGCAGGCCCTCGGCGGTGGGCTCGTGATCCTCAAAGGCTGCGAAGGCGTGGAGGTGATGTTCATGCTCGTCGCGGCGTTCGTGGCCGTGAACCTGCCGTGGCGCCGTCGCGCCGCAGGGCTCGTTCTCGGCCTCGTCTGGGTCTTCTGCCTGAACGAGGCGCGCCTGGTCGCGCTGTTCTACGCCAGCCGCCACGACACGGCGCTATTCAACCTGCTGCACGGCACGGTGCTGCCGGTCGTGCTCGTGCTCGCCGTCGCGCTCTATGTGCTGGCTTGGCTGCCGGGTGAGCGGCGGAGGTCCGGCGATGCGGCTGCCTAGCATCGCCTGGCGGCTTGTGCTCTCCACCGCCCTGCTGCTCGCGGTCGGGCAGAGCTTTTCGGCCGCCCTGCTGCGGCCATTGCTGCCGCTCTATGGGTGGGCGATCGCGCAGGCCGACGATCGTCTTGCGGTCCGCCGCGTCGACATCGAGACCGACAGGCAGGGCGTGTTCCTCGAAGTCGAGGCAACGCTGGCGCGGCCGCTCCAGCTCGACACCACGCACTGGCTGTTCCCCGACGCTTCGCCACGGCTGGCCCAGGGGGTGCTCGTCGGCACGGTGCTGCAGCCACTGATCCTGCTGCTCGCGGTCGTGCTTGCCTGGCCCGCGCGTACGCGCGGCGAGGCGATGGCTCGCGGCCTGATCGCACTGCCGGTGCTCGCGGCGCTCGCGCTCGCCGACGCGCCGTTGAGCCTCGCAGGCGCGCTGCTCGACCTGCGCGAGGTCGCGCCCGGCGCGGCGGTCTCGCCGCTCGTGCATTGGAATGACTTCCTGCAGACGGGCGGGCGCGCGGCGCTTGCAGTGTGTGCGGCAGCGTTGGTCGTCGCGCTCGGACAGCGGCTGGCGGGGCGGGGCGCTTCCTTTCACGGATCCGTCCGTTGACCCTCCGAAATCGGAGGGACCACGCATCGGTTGAGCGGTCGTGATCGGCCGCGATGACAGGGTCGACAACCTGGCAGCCAGCCGGGTGGTCAAGTCGCACTTGAGTACCCGGTCGCCCGCGATCGGAAGGGCCGTTCGTCGCCCACTTCGCGCAGGTGTCGAGCAGCATCTGCACGCAGTGTCCGGCCCGCATGGCGACGAAGGCCGGATGGACGCATGCCATCGCATCAGACGGCTGCCAACCAAAATATGGCCAATGCGGCGGCGCAGAGGCTGCCGAGGGTCAGTGTCATGCCAGCAACGCGCAACGCCATGGGCTCAGGGGAACTGCTCAGGCCGGCGGCGTGAATGGCGCGACCAATCAGGAGGGCGGCGCCCAAGCCGTGAAGAAGGCTCGGTCGCGCCTGAAGGCCTTCCAAGATCGCCAGCAGGATGAGCGCCATCGGGACGTATTCCGCGAAATTCGAGTGCGCTCGAATGGCCCTCGCGAGTTGCTCGCTGCCACCGTCTCCGATCGCAACTCGATGACGCCTGCGCAGCCGCAAGGTGCGCACCGATAGCCCGAGAAAGAGGACGGCCAGCAGTGCCGCATAGATGGGGACGATTTTCACGGGACCTCCGACGAGCGATATGGATTGCGCGAGGGCTTCAGCCCGCCAGGAAGCGCTCCAGCGACCGCGCCTTGATTCCCAGGTCAGCCAGGTTCGACATGCCCGACGTGGCGATATTGGGGCTGCGCATCGAACGCAGGTTGTCGCGCGACATCAGGGGCTCGCCGGGAAGGTGCTCCATGACCCACGCCTGCAGCAGCGCCAATGGGGCGGGCAGGGGCAGGATGGGGCGTTGCACTCGACCGCGCCGCCCGGCCAGGCGCACCAGGTCTGCAAGCGTGTAGACGGATGGGCCGGTGCATTCGTATGTCCTGCCCGCGCTGGACGGTTCGTCCAGGCATGTCGCCAGCGCTTGTGCAACGTCCTCGACCCAGACCGGCTGAAACTGGGCCTCGCTGCAGGCCAGTGGAACGAACGGAGCCAGCCTTTGAAGTCGTTCAAAGGTATTCAGGAATCGATCTTCGTCACCAAATATGACGGAGGGCCGCAGCACCGTGCACGTCGGCACGATCGATCTCAACGCGGCTTCGCCCTCGGCCTTGGATCGGGAGTAGAGACTGGGCTCGGGGCTACCCACCCCGAGCGCGCTCACATGGACCAGGCGGCGCGCTGCCGCGGCACGGCAAGCCGTCGCGAGTCGCCGCGGCCAGTCCACGTGAACTTCAGTGAACTGCTTTTGAGTGCCATGCAGGATTGCGATGAGGTTCACGACCGCGGCTTGCCCTTCGAGAGCGCTGCGCAGCTGCGCAGGGTCGCCAATGTCCGCTTCCAGCAGCGACACATTGGGCAGTCCGGCCAGTGCGCTTGCATTGAGCAAACGGCGGGTGACGACGCGCACGCGCCAGGAGCCGCCAGCGCTCAGCAGCCGGCACAGAGACCGGCCGAGGAAGCCGGACCCTCCAAAAACGACGACGTTTTCCATTCGATACCTCGTTGGGTCAGAAAGATGCGGCCCGGGTCGCAGCGTTCGAGGCCTCGAACCGAACGGCGGCAAGCTCGGCATCATGGCCCGCCACGATGTCAGCGGCCGCCACCGGGGTGAAGATGTCCGGGCTTAGCGCACGATCGGTCGGACATGACTGAACCCGCCGTCGACCTCGACGACCGTTCCCGTGACCCGCGCCGCGTCGGGGCCGAGCAGCCAGGCGATCGTCGCGGCGACGTCGTCCGCCTGCTGAATGCCCCCGAGCGGGTATTGCCGCTCGGCCGCCTCGCGCATCACCGGCATCTTGAGCAGACCGGCGGTCAGAGGTGTTTCGGTCAGGCCGGGCGCCACGGCGTTGATGCGCAGACCGGCCGGGGCGTAGCTCGCCGCGGCTCCGCGCACCAGGGCTTCGATGCCGCCCTTGGCCGCCGCGATCCCCTCGTGGTTGGCGATGCCGACGCGGGCGGCCACCGAGCTGACGAATACGGCGGCACCGCGCCCTGGCGCGCCCTTCAACGCCTGCGCCCAGGCCTTGAGCATCAGCAGCGCGCTCAGCAGGTTCACGCGCAGCACCTCGTCCAGCTGCTCGAAGGACGTCCGATGCAGGGGGGCGATCAAGGTGCTGCCGACACAATGCGCAAGGTGCGTGGGCGGCGAACCCCAAGCGTGGACGCAAGCCTCGATCGCCTGTGCGGCGCCGCCGGCGCTGGTCGTGTCGGCGGCAATGCGCAGGGCGGCGGGCAGGTCCTCGAGCAGGGAGGCGTCCCGCCCGACCGCTGCGATGCGCCAGCCGGCCGCGCCGAGGCGGCGCGCCAATGCCCGGCCGATGCCGCCGCGGGCGCCGGTGATCAAGACGGTGGGTTCGTCCATGGCAGTCCTTCCTGAGTCGTCGCGGTCGATGAGGTGAGGGCGTGCCCTTCGCGCAGGGCGGCCCGCAAGGCCCGAGCCTGTGCGGCGATCGAGTCGATCTCCGCGGGCGCGAGGCGCGAAAGATTGCGCACCTGCGCCCCCAGCCGGGGGTGGCCGGCAAAGCGCGCTCGATGTCGCACCAGGAAATCCCAGTACAGCGTCGTGAACGGGCAGGCCTGGGGACCGGTGCGAAGGCCTGGGCGATAGCGGCAGCCGGCGCAGTAGCGGCCGCTGCTCATGCGCTCGATGTAGCGGCCGCTCGCCACGTAGGGCTTGCTGGTCATGCCGCCGCCATCGGCGTACTGGCTCATGCCCAGCGTGTTGGGCAGTTCCACCCACTCGATCGCATCGACGTACACGGCGAGGTACCACGCGTGGACTTGCCGAGGCTCGACCCCCAGCAGCAGCGCGAACAAGCCCGTCACCATCAGGCGCTGGATGTGGTGGGCGTACCCGTATCGCAGCGTCTGGCCGATGGCGTCGGCCAGACAGGCCAGGTCCGTGTCGCCCCGCCAGTAAAAACCTGGCAACGGCTCCCGCGCATCCAAGGCATTCAAAGCGGCCAGGCGCGGCATCTGCGTCCAGTAGACGCCGCGCACGAACTCGCGCCAGCCGAGCAACTGGCGAATGAAGCCCTCTGCGCTCGCCAGCGGGACGCGGCCGGCGCGCCACGCGGCTTCGGTGCGCGCGACGACCTCGCGCGGCTGCAGCAGCTTGAGGTTCAGCGCCGCGGACAGCTGTGAATGCCACAGCCAGGGCTCGCCGGGCCACATCGCGTCCTGCCAGCGCCCGAACATCTCGAGCCGCGCGTCGATGAAGTGGTCGAGCGCGACCCGTGCCTGGGCGCGCGTCACGGGCCATGAGAACGACTCGTCGAGCGTCCCTGGGTGGTCCGCAAACATGCGCTGCACGAGTTCGATCACCTCGCGGGTGACGGCGTCGGGGGGACTGGCGGGTGGTTGCGCTCGCAGGACCGGCCCGTGCGGTCCGAAGGCCTCGCGGTTGTCGGCGTCGAAATTCCAGCGCCCGCCGGCCGGCTGCGCGCCGTCCATCAAGACGCCGTGGCGGCGTCGCTGCTCGCGGTAGAAGGTTTCCATGCGCAGCGTGCGCCGGCGGCGCGCGTACTCGGCAAATTCCCGCACCGAGCAGAAGAAATGACGGTCCTCGCGGACCTCGAGCGGCAGGCCGAGTTCCGTCGCGGTCCGGCGCAGGTCCTGCAGCACCCGCCAATCCCCGGGCGCCGTGACGACCAGCTGGCGGGGCGCCCACTGTCGAACCGCGCGCGCGAGCTCCGTGTCCAGCCTGCCCGTGTTGCTCGCATCGTCGAGCTTCACGTAGTGAACGCGCCGGTCCATCGTGCGCAGCGCGCGTGCGTGGTGGCGCATGGCGGCCAGGAACATCGCGATGCGGATGCGGCTGGACCACACGTGCGTGGACTCGTGCCTGACCTCGGCCATCCAGACGGCGTCGCACAGGGGGTCGAAGCCGTCGAATGCCGACGCATCGACGTCGAGTTGATCGCCCAGCACGAGCACCAGTCGGCGCAGCGCTTCAGCCATCCCGGGCCTCCGACGTCGGATGGCGCGCGCGCGCACGGCGGCCGGTCCGGCAGGCCCTCGAGCAGTAACGTACCTGCTCCCAATTGCGCGCCCAGGCCTTGCGCCAGCTCATAGTTCGGCCGCACCGCGCACAGGGCTTGGCCGGCAGCGCCGACTTGTTGCCGCGATGCGAAGCCGGCGAGGACGGCGCCCGCTTCATTCGAACAGTTCCCCTTGGCTCACGCCCGCCGCGTCGCCGGGGTCGCGGCGACGCCGGCCTCGCGAGGTGCCGGGCGGCAGCCCGCTCTTGCGCGACCCGTGCCTGGCCTGAATGGCCGCAGCCTGCGCCTTGGCCTGCGGCAGCGCGCGCAGTCCGTAGAGGCGCTGCTTGGCACGGGCCAGCGAGGTTCTTTCGTCGACGATCGGGGCCGGGTAGTCGCGCGTGCCCCACTCCGGCACCCAGCGTCGCACGAAGCGCCCGAGCGGGTCGTGATCGGCTGCCTGCTTTGACGGCGAGTAGATGCGGACCGTGTTGATGCCCGTCGTGCCGGACTGCATCTGCATCTGGCTCCAGTGGATGCCGGCCTCGAAGTCGAGGAATTGACGCGCCAGAAAGCGACCCGGCTCGCGCCAATGCAGCCACAGGTGATAGGCGGCGAAGCTCACCAGCATGGCGCGCATGCGGAAGTTCAGCCAGCCGGTGGCGCGCAGACTGCGCATGCACGCGTCGACCATGGGAAAGCCGGTCCGGCCTTCGCACCAGGCGTCGAATCGCGACATGTCGAAATCGTCTTCGCGCAGGCCGTCGCAGACGCGCGAGAAGTTGCGCCATTCGATCTCGGGCTCGTCCTCGAGCTTTTGCATGAAGTGGCAATGCCAGCGCAAGCGCCCCGAGAACCCCCTGAGGTGCGTCGCGAACCTGAGCTCGTCGGCGCCCGCCGTGGCCCGGAGCGCCGCGATGCGCCGTTCGGTCGCCTGATGGACCACGCGCATCGAGACCGTGCCGAAGGCCAGGTGGGGGCTCAGCCGTGAGCAGCCCTGCGCGGCGGTGAGTGGACTCGACAGCGCGGTGCGATAGGCGGCGCCGCGGTGCTCGAGAAAGCTCTCCAGCGTCTGCAGCGCAGCGCGCTCGCCGGCCTCGGGGAGCGGCCGGGCCGCGGGCAGGTGCAACTCTTCGAGCTGAGGGAATCTTTGCGTGGGCGGCACGCGCGCTGGCGCGGACCAGCGCTCGGGCATGCTGACTTCCGTTGCGTCCATGCGGGCCTGCCAGCGTGCGGCCCAGCCGGCCCGGCTGCGCAGGCGCCTGACCACCCCGGTCTGGGGAAACTCGTCCCAAGTCACGCCCTGCACGCGACACCAGGCCGCCACCTCGCGATCCCTCGCGTAGGTCCAGCCGGGGCCGGTCTCCTCGTGGCTCAGCAGCGCGGTGAACCCGGTTCTCTCTCGAAGGGCTTCGAGGACTTCGACCGCCCGGCCGCAGCGGATCAGCAGCGGCAGCCCGCGTTGCGCCAGCGTCTGCTGCAGCGGCTCGATACAGGCCGCCGTGAACGCGACATGCTGCGGATCGCACTCCGCGCCGTCGAGCCATTCCGGCTCGATGATGAACAGGGCCATCGCCGCGTCGAAGCGCGCGGCGGCAGCCAGCGGGGCGTGATCGCGGGTGCGCAAATCGCGCTTGAGCCATACGAGCGCGGTGCGACTCATCGAACGCCCTCGCGCGCGCGCAGGCAGGCGCCGTCCCGACCCCGGCGGGCGGCGCCAGGGCAGGCTAAGGTCGCATCAACGCCTGCAGGGCCAGGCGGGCAGCCTGCTCGGTCTGGACCGAGCGGTCGAGCGGGCTCAGGCACAAGCCGGCGACGTCGTACCGCAGGTTTTCGTAGAGCTCGGCCGTCGCGGGGAAATGGGCGAGCAGCTGTGGCAGCGCGGGGTTGGCCGCCTGGCGCTGCAGCTCGGCAGCGACGCCCGCGACGACGCGGCGGTACTGGCCGGCATCGGGGGCGGACGTCCCATGCTCGAGCCTTTCGAGCATGGCGGCGAGGTTGGCAAGGTTGTTGAGCGCGGCCGGCAGTCGAACCACGCGCGTCGTCGCGTCGCTGGGTGAACTCATGGTGCGGACAGGAGCTGGAGTGCAGTCCATCCTCACGTGGGTGCGCCATCCCGGGTTTCAAGACTGCCTCCGCATCGACGACGGGTCCGCCGGCTCAATCGTTGCGGCCTTCCAGCCATGCGTACGCCGAATGGTTGTGGATGGACTCGAAATTCTCGGAGGCGACCGTGTAGGCGCTCACCTGCGGCAACGCCTGCAGGCCCAACGCGACGTCGCGGACCAGGTCTTCGACAAACTTCGGGTTGTCGTAGGCGTACTCGGTGACGTACTTCTCGTCGGGCCGCTTGAGCAGGCCCCAGAGCTGGCACGACGCGGCGTTCTCGGCGATCGCGATCTGGGCGTCCAGGCTCAAGGCGTCGCGCAGCTCGGCGCCGATGGTGATGACCGAGCGCTGGTTGTGCGCACCGTACTCGGAAATTTCCTTCGAGCAGGGGCACAGACTGGTCACTGGCACCTCGACGGTCTGGCGCAGCGTGCGGCCCCGGGCGTCCAAGCCGGCGTGAAGGGTGACGCCGTAGTCGAGCAGGCTGGCCACGCCTGAGACGGGCGCGACCTTGCGGCGGAAGTAGGTGGCGCGCATCGTGATCGCGCCGGCCTGCGCCTGGAGACGGGTCAGCATGCGCCCGAGCATGTCGCCCAGGGCCTGCGCGTCGAGCGCTTCCTGCTGTTGATCCAGCACCTCCAGAAAGCGGGACATATGAGTCCCCTTGACGTGCGGCGGCAGGTCGACGGTCATCTCGACGGTGGCAATGCTCGGCTGCGACGATCCGTCGGCATTGCGGATATGGACCGGATGACGAATGTCGCGAACCCCGACTTTTTGGATGCGGATCTGGCGACGATCAGGCGTCGACTGCACGTCGGGAAGCGCTTGGCTCAGGGCGTGCGTCAGGACGCGTTCAGGTGCATTCATCTCGATCCTCTCTTCGCGTGAGCGATGGTTCGTGGCTGGGTACGACTTCAGGCTGCGTGACCGAACATCCGGTCTCATGGGGGGGGCGCGTCCAAGGGCGTTGGCTGCGGAG
>Ga0213872_10000037_pt1 | contig 125032 bp, 108 predicted proteins | sample VelepicomBERX_R2_FD_160071 | JGI IMG/M metagenome (GOLD analysis project Ga0213872, IMG submission 160071) | Rhizosphere microbial communities from Vellozia epidendroides in rupestrian grasslands, the National Park of Serra do Cipo, Brazil - RX_R2 | ecosystem: Host-associated > Plants > Roots...
GTTCTCCGGCGCGTCGATGGCCACGCCGATGTCGCGAATGCGAATCGGCGCGCCGCCCTTGTAGGCGATCACGACATCGTTCCAGGGCTTGGCGCGCAGAATTTGGTCGTTGGTGTAGACGTTGAAGGCCTGCGATGGGCCGTCGATGGTGCCCGTGGGGCTGCTGACGGTGACGTTGGCGATCACGCCACGCACGTCCTCGATCGAGATGCCCAGCGCCTTCAGCCGCGCCGGATCGACCTGCACGTGCACCGAGGGCTTCTGCACGCCGAAGATGTTGACGAGGCCCACGCCCTTGATGCGCGAGATCTGCTGCGCCAGCACGTTGTCGGCGTAATCGTTCACCTCGGTCAACGGCAGCACATCGGACTGCACAGCAAAGATGGCGATGGCCAGGTCGGCGGGATTGATCTTGCGGAATGAGGGCGGGCTCGGCAGGTTCTTGGGCAACTGGCCAGCGGCGGAGTTGAGCGCCGTCTGCACGTCGAGCGCGGCGCCGTCGATGGCGCGGTCGAGGTCGAACTGCAGCGAAATCTGCGTCTGACCCAGATTGCTGACCGAGGTCATCTGGGTGAGGCCCGGGATCTGCGAGAGCTGACGCTCCAGCGGCTGGGCCACATTGGCCGCCATGGTCTCGGGGCTGGCGCCGGGCAGGCGGCCCGTGACCTGGATGGTGGGGAAGTCCACCTGCGGCAGCGGCGCCACCGGCAGCAGCGGCCAGGCCACCAGGCCGACCAGCCCCAGCGCCACGGCCAGCAGCGTGGTGCCGATGGGCCTCTTGATGAAGGCGGTGGAGATGCTCACTTCGAAGCCCCCGATGCCGGCATGTCGCCGGCCTTGGGCTTGTTCGCCACCTCCTGGGCGCGGGCGCCCGGCGTCAGGCGGTACTGGCCATCAGTGACCACGCGATCTCCGGCCTTGAGCCCCTCGGTGACCTGCACCCGGTTCGCGTCGACTTCACGCATGCTCACGCTTTGCACGCGCACCTTGTTCTCCTCGCCCACCACGTAGACGAAGAGGCCGTCCTGGCTGCGCTGCACGGCTGCAGCCGGCACGCTCAGCGCGTCGGCCTGCACGCCCAGTACGAGACGCACGTCCACCTGCTGGCCCGGCCAGAGCTTGTGATCGCGGTTTTTGAACATGCCCTTGAGCTGGACGGTGCCCGTGCTCGTGTCGATCTGGTTGTTCAGCAGCGTGAGCTCGCCGTCGGCCAGCACGGCATGGCTGTCGCGATCCAGCGCCTGCACGGCAAGCTTGTGCTTGCCGGCCTCGCGCAGCGCCTTGTTGATGGACTGGAAATTGCCTTCCGGCAGCGCAAACTGGACGGCAATCGGATCGATCTGGTTGATGACGACAAGGCCCGCGGGGTCGGTGACGTGCACGATATTGCCGGCATCCACGAGTCGCGCGCCCACGCGGCCGCTGATCGGCGCGGTAATGCGCGTGAACGAGAGCTGCACGCGGGCGGCGTTCAGCGTCGCCGCATCGCTGCGCACGGTGGCCTGCAGCTGGCGCACCAGCGCCCGCTGCAGGTCCACCTGCTGCTGCGTGGAGGCCTGGTCTTTGAGCAGCGCGGTGTAGCGTTGCATGTCGGTCTCGGCATTGCCGAGCTGGGCTTCGTCGCGGGCGCGCTGGGCCTCGGCTTGCTGCACCGCGGCCGCGAGCATCCGGTCATCGAGCTGCACAAGCAGTTGCCCCTCGCGCACGTCCTCGCCTTCCTTGAAGTGCACGCTGTCGAGTTGCCCGTCCACACGCGAACGAACCGTCACGCTCTGCGCAGGCTGCACGGTGCCGATGCCCGCCAGGGCCACGGGCAGCGACTCCCGCGTGACAAGGGCCGTGCGCACCGGCACGCCCTTCGCGTCAGCCTTCTTCTGCTCGGGCTTGCCCTGAGCGTTCGCCTCGCCGATCAGCAGGGGCTTGAGTGCTGGCCAGGCCAGGGCCGCTGCCAGCGCAACGGCCACGGCGATCACGGCCTTCTTGGGGAATTTGCTTGCGGTGTTCATCTTCAATTCTTCTGGGTCGTCTGCGAATAGCCACCACCGGTGGCCTTGGTCAGCGCCACGCTCGCCGCGAGTTCACGGCCTTGGGTCTGCACGAGCGTGCGCTCCGCGTTGAGCGACAGGGCCTGCGCATTGATCACGGCCACGTAGTTCGCTGTGCCGGCCTTGTACTGGCGCAGCAGCACGCGTTCGGATTCGCGGGCGGCCTTCAGGGCCTGCTCCTGCAGTTCGCGCTCGCGGGCCAGATCACGCAATGCGGCCAAGTTGTCCTCCACCTCCTGGAAGCTCACCAGCACCGTCTGCCGGTAGCTCGCCGCGGCCTGGTCGAAGGCGGCATCGGCCTGCGCGTTCTGGGCCGAGCGCGCGCCAGCGTCGAAGAGCGTGGCGGCCAGGGCTCCGCCCAGGGCCCAGACGCGATGCGAGGCGGCGGACCACAAGCCCAGTGCCATCTCGCCGCCGTTGGCCGAGAGCGTCAGCCGCGGGAACCAGGCCGCGCGGGCGACGCCGATCTGCGCATTGGCCACCTGCACCCGCGCTTCGGCGCCCGCCACGTCGGGCCGGCGCTCCAGCAGCGTGGAAGGCAGCCCCGGCGGCGTCACTGGCAATTGCAAGGCCAGCGGCGTCGCGGGCAGCTTGAACTCAGCCGGCGCCTGGCCCAGCAGCACGGCCAGGGCATGTTCGAGCTGGCTGCGCTGTAAGTCGACGTCCAAGGCCTGGGCCTGTGCAGTGGCGAGCGTGCTGCGCGCCAGTTCCACGTCGGCCGGCGTGGCCACGCCCTGGCGCACCTGGGCCTGTGCGATCTGCAGCGACTTGCCATAGCCCGCGATCGTGCGCTCGAACGTGCCATGCAGCGTGTCGGCCACGCGCAGCTGGGCATAGCTGTTGACCACCGCGGCCTGCAGGGCCAGCCGTGCGGCGGCGAGATCGGCCATGCTGGCATTGGAGCCGGCATCGGCGGCATCGCGGCCGGCGCGGATCCGGCCCCAGAAGTCCGGCTCCCAACTCGCTTGCAAGGTGCCGGCTTTGGTGTCGTAGAGCGAGGATCCGGTCAGCGCCAGCGCGCGCTGGCGAGTGGCCTGCCCGCTGACGCCCAACTGCGGCCAAAGGCCAGACTCGGCCCCCTGCGCCAGCGCTTGCGCCTGACGCAGCTGTGCCTCGGCCTGCTTGAGCGTCTGGTTGGCCTCGAGCGCGCGCTGAACGAGCTCATCGAGCGTGGCGTCGCCATAGGCTTGCCACCACGGCGCCTTGGCATCGATCACGCCGGGGCGCGCCTCGCGCCAGGGTCCGTCTTCGGCAAAGACAGCCGGCGCACTGACCGATGGCCGCTGGTAGGCCGGGCCTACGGCGCAGCCGGCCAGGGCCAGCCCCGCGAGGCAGGGAATCACGAAACGTTTCATGGGCGCGAATCTAAGCGGCAGGAGGCAACAGCATGCTGTCGTCCAGATGACAAAACGGTCAGCCATCCAAAAAACACATTCTTACAAAGACGTGGTGCACCGATCCGGGCAAACCCTCGTTGTCTCCACAAGCCCGACGCGTTGTCCGGCCCCCCAACCCAAAAGGAAACTGTATGAAGCGCTCGCAAATCATCGCCGCCCTGACTCTGGCCGCCATCAGCTCGCTGAGCTTCGCTCAGACGCCTTCCACCACGACGGCAACCACGACGGCGGCCACGACGGCCAAGGCCACGGCGACCACCGCCACGACCGCCGCCCCCGTTGCCAAGCCGGCCGCCACGACTGTCGCTGCGACTACCGCTGCGACTACCGCTGCCACCCCGGCACCGACTGCAACGCCCGCCGCCGCCACTGCCCCGGCTTTGGCCGCCAGTAAGGCCAAGCACCATCACAAGCACGCCGCGAAGCCTGCTGCCGACGCGGCCGCCACCGCCACGCCGGCCCCGGCTGCCAAGACGAACTGATCGCGGCTCAGCACCAGGAAAAGACGGCGAACTGATCTCCTTCAGCGCCGCAAGGCCCGCAAAGCTCAGGCTTCGCGGGCCTTCTTCATGGCGAGCGCTTCCTCGTAGAGCGCATTCTTCGAGACCCCGCCGATCTCCGCCGTCAAGGCCACGGCCTGCTTGAGCGGCAGCGCGTCTAACAGCAGGCCCAGCACACGCAGGCTCTGTGCCGGCAACTCGACCGACTCCACACGCGGCGCCGCGTGCAAGACCAGCACGAATTCACCTCGTTCGCGCTGCGCGTCGGCAGTCATCCAGCCAGGCAGCTCTGCGGCGGCGGCGGTGTGCACGGTTTCGAACTGCTTGGTCAGCTCGCGGCAAACCGTCACCCGCTGTGCCGGGCAGAGCTCGGCCAGCAGATCGACAAGAGCCCTGATGCGATGTGGCGCCTCGAACAGCACCTGGCTCTGCACACTGCCCACGAGCGCCTGCAAGGCCGTGCGCCGTTCGGCCGCCTTGGTCGGCAAGAAGCCGGCGAATGAAAAGCCCTGGGCCTGCGCGTCGCCGGCCACGCTCAGCGCCGTGACCGCGCTGCTGGCGCCCGGGACCGGTAGCACCCGCAAGCCCGCCGCAGCCACAGCGCTCACCAGGACCGCACCGGGATCGGACACGGCCGGCGTGCCGGCATCGCTCACGTAGGCCACACGCTCGCCGGCCTGCAAACGACGGATCAGTCCCGCCGCACCCTCGTGCTCGTTGTGCTGGTGCAGCGCGACCAGCGGCTTGTGCAGGCCCAGGTGGCGCAGCAGCCCCGCAGTGACGCGCGTGTCCTCGCAAGCCACGGCATCCACCAGGCCCAGCACGTGAATGGCCCGCAGCGAAAGATCGGCAAGATTCCCAATCGGCGTGGCCACGACATAGAGCGTGCAAGCCGGATACTGCTGGCCGCCTGCCGCGGTTTGCGCGGCCTGCATCAGGGCTGTGGCATCAATGTTCAAGAAGTCTTCTCCAAAAGCGCTGGGCGATGCGGCCGAGGACCGGACCCTGACCCACCTCCTGGCACCAGGGCTGCGATGGGTCGAACGCAATTATCGAGTGGTCACAGCCCCCTCTCGCGGCGGCTGGCGTGACGACCACCAGCGCCAGCGCATCGAGTGGATCCGCGCGGCCTTCGAAGCCAAGTGACACAAGGAAACTCATGAAATTGCTGACCTCCCTCCTTCTCGCCGCCGCACCGCTGCTGGCCGCCGCCGATGCACCACCTGGCGATGCACCACCGGGCGATGCGCCACCGGGCGCCGACACCTATTTCAGCCGGAACCAGATCCTGCGCGCCGAGCTCTCGCCCTCCGGCCGCTTCGTCGCCGTCACCACCTCCTACGGCAGCCCACGCGTGGACCTCGCGGTGTTCGCGCTCAAGCCGGAGCTGCGCGCGGCGCGCCTCGTCCACGAGCAGTGGGACGATGTCGCCGACTTCCAATGGTCGGGCGACGACAAGATTCTCTTCACGCTCGGTGACATGGACACCGCCCGCGGCAGCCGCGAGGCAAAGGCGCCAGGCCTGTTCGCAGTGGACCTGGCCGGGCATCGCCGCCAGTTGATCGCGCGCCGCTTCATGGCCGACGAGATCCGGCTGATGGGCAATATCAAGACGCTCAATCCGAACTACCGCCTGCTCTGGGTGCCGGCGCAACATCCCGGCGGCGACGCCAGCGAAGTCGTGATCGGTCAGGCCTTGACGTTCTCGGACAAGCGGGTGACCTCGGTGCGCCCGCAATGGCTGAACGTGCGCGACGGCACCACCCACGAAATGAAGCTGGGAGTCAACCCGCCAGACGCGCTGTCCTGGTGGTTCGACAGCAAGGGCGAACCGCGCCTGGCCGTCACTGTGACCGGGCCCTCCCCGGCCTACTACTGGCGCGCCCCTGGTCAGGATGAGTGGAGGCCGCTATTCGAGGAGGGCGAGGACAGGACCTTCCTGCCCGTGGGCTTCGACGACGCCGGCCAGCTCTACGCCGCCAAGCGCGACGGCCCGCGCCGCGAGCGCGCGCTGTGGCGCGTGGACATGCAGACGCTGGCGCTCGACAAGGAGCCCCTGCTGCGCGCGCCAGGCTTTGACGTCAATGCCTCCATGATCCGCGGCGAGCCCGGCCAGCCCGTCCTGGGCGTGCGCTACGAGGCCGACTTGGTCACCACACAATGGTTCGACCCCGCGATGCAGGCCTTCCAGCGCGAAGTCGATGCGCGCTTCCCGGGCCATGTCAACAGCATCAGCTGCCGGCGCTGCGGCCAGCCCGACATGGTGGCCCTGGTGCGCAGCTTCGCGGACCGCGATCCAGGCAGCTTCTGGGTCTTCGATGCCACGAGCAAGGCCTGGCAGTTGATCGGCCGGCGCAAGGACAGTTTGGATGCGGCCCACATGGCGCGGGTCACCATGGACCGCATCAAGGCTCGGGATGGCGAGGATCTTCCGGTGTGGCTCACGCTGCCCGTCGGTTGGGTCCGCGGCGGGCCGCCCGCACCGGCCGTGGTCATGGTCCATGGCGGCCCCTGGGTGCGCGAAGGATCTTGGAGCTGGCACCCCTTGGAGCAGTTTCTGGCCTCGCGTGGCTACCTCATTATCTCGCCGGAGTTTCGCGGCAGCGACGGCTACGGAGCCCAACACTTGAATGCGGGCAACAAGCAGTGGGGCCGCAGCATGCAAGACGATGTGGCCGACGCTCTGCTGTGGGCACAGGGCAAGGGTCTCGCATCCAAGGATGCCTGCATCGCCGGTGGCAGCTACGGCGGCTACTCCACACTGATGGGCCTGGTGCGCGACCCGCAGCTCTATCGGTGCGGCGCGGCCTGGGCTGCAGTGGCAGACCTGTCCCTCTTTCTGCAAGGCGACTGGACCACCAGCGACGACATCCCCCACCTCGCGCGCAGCGGCGTGTATCGACGCCGCGTCGGAAATCCGCTCGCGGATGCAGAGATGCTCGCCGCCGTCTCACCCGTGCAGCAGGCCGCCCGCATCAAGGCGCCCCTGCTGCTCGTCTACGGCCAAGAAGATGTGCGCGTGCCCATGGACCACGGCCAACGCCTGCGCAAGGCCATGATCGCTGCGGGCAATCCACCCGAATGGAAGGTCTTCAAGGACGACGTGCACGGCTTCACAAGCATCGAGAACCAGGTGGAGTTCGCGCAGACGCTCGAGGCCTTCCTGGCCCGTCACTTGAAGCCGGCCGGGTCGGCCAGCCCCGCGGCTCAATGAGCCTTGAGCCCCTCGAAGACCTTCAGCACCGCGTCCGGCCCCATGCCGCGCGCGTCCGCCAGTTCTCCGGCGCCCGTGGCGCTGGCCACCGTGCCGTCGTTCTTGAGCACCGCCACGGCCGGGATGCCCTTCTTCAGCGGCACGCCCATCTGCTCTGCCAGGTCGACGTTCTTGTTGAAGCGGCCCACGTCCACCTTGAGCACGACGAAGCGCTGGTCCACATGCGCGGCCAGCTCGCCGTCGCCCATCTTGTCGGCGAGCGAGCGGCAGTCCTTGCACCAGTTGGCGCCGAAGACCACGAGCACGTTCTTCTTCGCCTTGGCCGCTTGGCCGAGGGCGATATTGAGCTCGGTGCGGGCGTCGGCCTGTTCGTTGTAGACGGGCTTGAGGGCCGGGGCGGCGGTCTCGACAGCCAGCACCGGGGAAGCCGCGATCATGCCGGCGGCCAACAGCAGGGGGGTCAGGATGACTTTCATACGCGCAGTCTGCCATGGACAATGAGACCCTATGAAGACACACACCATTGAAGTCAACAAGTTCAAGGCGGCGTCGAACACGATCAACGGCTTGGTCGTATTCAAGGTCGACGCCCTCGTCTCACCGAAGCCGCCGCTGGAAGGCATCGAGCCGAGCTCGGTGATCTCGATGACCGAGGCCAATGCGCGCGTCCTGATGAACCTGCTCAAGACCCAGCTCGCCGAGTTCGACGCCAAGAAACCCAAGAGCCGCCACGGCAGACACGGCTGATCCCATGGAATATCCGCACTACAACCCCGCCTCCGACTTCCGGCCCCTCTCCGACGACGAGCTGATGGAGCTCGACGAGCTTCTCGCAGGTCTGCCTGGCGAGAACGTCATGACCATCGAGGCGATGGACGGCTACCTGAGCGGCCTCTTGCTCACGCCCCTGCCGCTGGCCGATCGCCCCGGCGCCGATTGGTTGCCCCTGATCTGGGGCGGCGATGGCGAAGGCAACCTGCCCTTCCCCAGCGGCAAGCAAAAGAAGAAGGCCCTGATGCTCATCCTGCGTCACCTGCAGTCGATCGCCGTGCAATGGCGCGAACACCCGCAGGCTTGGGAGCCCATCCTCAGCGTAGCCGACGACGGCGACGATGAAGTGGCCGACGCCGAGGACTGGGCCATCGGCTTCATGTTCGCAGTGGGCCTGGCCGATGCAGCCTGGGAGCCGCTGTTCGCCAACGCCGAGAGCGCTGCGCTGCTCGAGCCCATGGTGCTGCTCGGCGCCGACGAGGCAGAGCTCGACGCCAAAGATCGGGAACGCATCGCGGATCCGGACGAGCGCGATGCGCTGTCGCGGGCGCTGCCGGACAACGCGCTCGCGCTGTACGCGCTGCGCCGCTGATCGAGCGCCGGTTCCCAATGAAATAGGGCTTCACACACGCAAAGCCCTTTTCATTTTCAAACCTCGGATCAGCCCGCCTCGCCCAGCGTCCTCAGCCAGAACGCCTCGTACTTGCGATGCAGGTTCACCGGGTGGACCGCGCCGCCCATGCCGTGCACACCCTCGGGATCGAGGTAGAGATCCACGAGCGCGTCCTTGCCCGATTCCAGCAGTGCACGATAGACGTTGACCGTGTCTTGGTAGAGCACATTGGGGTCGACCATGCCGTGCACGAGCAGCAGCGGCTTCTTGAGGTTCTTGGCCAGCGGGATCAGCGAGAAGCGACGCAGCGTGGGCTTGCTGCGGTCGGTCTTGCCCAGCGTGCGGCCCGTGTACCAGGCGTTGTAGTTCTCCCACTCCGTCGGGCCCGCACCGGCGATGCCGGCGGCAAAGAGGTCGGGCTTGGTGTACATCGTGTACTGGGTCTGGAAGCCGCCGAAGCTCCAGCCCGTGAGGCCCGCGCGCTTGGGGTCCAGGCCGAAGTGGCTCGCGGCGTAGTGCAGCGCATCCTCCAGGTCGTCGGCCTGCGGCTTGCCGGGTTGCTCCCAGTTCGCGTCGCTGAATTTGCGGCCGTAGTTGGAGTGGCCGCGCGGGTCCACCGCCACCATCACGTAGCCGTGCCTGGCGGCCATGTACATGCCGAACATGTAGGCGGTCTGCTGGAAGCTGTCGAGCTCGACGATGTGGCGGTCATTGAGCGGGCCGCCGTAGACGTAGAGCACGCCAGGGCGCTTGTCGCTCGCCTTCCAGCCGGCGGGCTTGAAAACATAACCCTGGATCTCATCGCCACTGCGGTTCTTGAAGCTGAAGCGCTCGGGGTGCAGCACGTCGACCTGCGCCCAGCCCTTGGCGTCATGGGATTGGGTGAGCGTCGTCTCAGCCACGGCCTGCACGCCCGAGAGCAGCTTGAGCTCGGGGCGGCTGGCCCAGTTGCCGCCGTTGGCGGCGACCAGGCGGCCGTCGAAGGAGACGGCGCCGCCGCGGTACATCTCGCCCGCATCGCCCAGTGCTGTCATGGCGCCGCTGGCCATGTCCACGCGCCAGATGTTCATGCCGGCGAAGTCTTGCTTGTTGGCGCTCACGAAGAGGGTCTTGGAATCGGGCGTGAAGCCCAGCACCGAGATGGCCTCGAAGTCGCCCTTGAGCAGCGGGCGCAGCGCATGCGTCGCCACGTCGATGCCGTAGGGCTGGCGGAACCTTTGCTCGTCCAGGATGAGCACAACGCTGCGACCGTCGGGCGTGAAGACGGGCTTGAGCAGGTTCACGACCTCATGGCCCACGTCGCCGCGACGCTCCAGCACCAGCTCGGGCTTGGCGCTCTCGTCGGCGCGGCCGATGTACACGCGCAGCAGTTCCTTCTCACGCTCCCAGGTACTGAAGGTATAGCGGCTGCCGTCCTCGCTCCAGGCCACGGGGCTCATCTCGAACCACACGTCGCCGCCGGCATGGGTGAACACCGGTTCGGGCTGGCGTGTCGGTGCTTCGCCGACGGCAACCACGCGGCGGATGTACAGCGCCACGTCGGGCTCCAAGCGCTTGTCGTCGGCCACTTCCTCGCGGTCGGACTTCTTGGCCGCAGCCCAGCGCGAGTCGTACCGCATGATCTCCACGGTGGCTGTCGGCGGCTTGGCGGGCTTGCCATCGGCGCCGGTCTTGGCCGGCAGTTCGGCGCACAGGGCCATCCAGCGGCCGTCGTCGCTGAGCACGGTGGAGGCGATCTTGTATTTCTTGTCGGCGTCGTCCGGGTGGATCAGCTCACGGTTGAGCAGCTCCACGCCGCCGGCCCCGAAGCGGGCGCGCAGCACGCGCTTGTCATCGCTGAAGACGTAGCCCTGATCGTCAGCGGTGTAGGCATTGACGAGCAGCTTGCGCTCAGTCGCTTGCAACGGCTCGACCCTGGCCGAGCCGGCCTGCCAGCGGAACAGTCCGCCGCGGTACTGGAAGATCAGCTCGTCTTTCTTGTGCGCCCACACGATCTGGGCCACGCCAGGGTAGAGGTCCCCGGGCTTGGCGCGGTTGGCCTCGCGCCATTTCTTGAGCTCGTCGCGCCATTCCCACTCGTCCTTCGTGGGCGCGCTGGCAGCCGATGCCGGGGCACTGGCTGGCGCTGCGGCGGCGGCCGGCGCGGGCTTGCCGCCGCGGCGGGCCTCGAGCGCGGCCATGGCCGTCTTCTCCGCTTCCGCATCGGCCTTCTCAGCGGCCTTGTTGGCCTCGTCGCGCTGCCACTTGGCGAGCACGTCCTTCTTGGTGGCCTCGAGATCAGCGGCGTCGAAGGCGGACAAGTCGACCTTCTCACCGCGCAGATACGCCTGCTGCGCGTCCTCGCGGGCCTGGCGCTTGTCGAGCTCGGCGTCGCGGCGCTCGCGCTTGGCGGCGAAGCGGAAAAGATCCTCGGGCGCGTCGAAGGCGGCCATCACGGCCGGCGAGGTGATGCGCTGGGTCTTGCCGGTGTGGGTGTCGTAGACGTAGAGATCAGTGCCCGGTTCGCCCAAGGGATTCCAGCGGTAGGCCAGGTAGCGGCCGCTGTGGCTGAATCCCATCTCCTGGGCCGCGGTGCCGGCGTAGGGCCGTGCTCGGAAGAGCTGTTCAAGGCTCAGCGCCTGGCCCCCTTGCGCCGCCTGGGCCGCCTGGGCCGCCTGTGCCATGAAGCTGGTGCAAAGCGCGCCGGCCGCGGCCAGCATGAGGCAGCCCAGGGCGGCTGCACGAGTTGTCTTCGATACCAAGAAGTGCTCCAGTGGGCGAATTTCGCGGGGTCGCGGATTCTAGGAGGGGCCCCAAACCCACCCATTCGTCATGGCGCGGGCTCTTGCCGATAATCGGCCCATGGTTGAGAAGCTTTTTGCCGCCCTCGGACTGGTCATCTGCATTGCGCTGGCGGTGCACATGGTCCTGCCGCTCCGGCTACGGGCACGGCTGCTGGTCTGGTGGCGTGATCCGCTGGGCCGCAAGGCACGCGCCCATGCCAGGGCCGCTACCGAGGCCGCGATCAAGCGCGCGCAGCGACCGGGGCGAGGCCGCTGGCAGGGAAACGTCTATCGGCTCGGCGAGAAGGGCGACCGTGGCGACGGCGACGGCAACGACGGCGACGGTGAAAACGGCCAAGATCGACGCACCCTGCACTAGCATCCGGGTCTCCCCAACCCGAGCCCTCTCCTCACATGCTCTACCGTCCTCTTGGCCGCACCGGCTGGAACGTCTCCGCCATCGGCTTCGGCGCCTGGGCCATCGGCGGCACCTGGGGCCAGACCGACGACACGGCCGCCATGGCTGCCCTGCACCGCGCCCTGGACCGCGGTGTGAACTTCTTCGACACCGCCGACGTCTACGGCGACGGCCACAGCGAGACGCTGCTGGCGCGGCTGCGGCGCGAGCGCCCCGGCGAACCCTTCCATGTGGCCACGAAGGCCGGCCGCCGACTGAACCCGCACGTGGCCCATGGCTACCGCGACCTGCGTCCCTTCGTCGAGCGCAGCCTGCGCAATCTCCAGACCGAGGCCCTCGACCTGCTGCAGTTGCACTGCCCGCCCACGGCCGTCTACACGATGCCCGAGGTCTTCGCCCACCTCGACGATCTCGTGCGCGAGGGCAAGCTGCGGCATTACGGCGTGAGCGTCGAGCGCGTCGACGAGGCAATGGCGGCCATCAAGCACCCCGGCGTTCAATCGGTGCAGATCATCTTCAATCTGTTCCGCCAGCGCCCGGCCGAAGTCTTCCTGCCCGCGGCGCAGGCCGCACAGGTGGGCGTGCTCGCGCGCTTGCCCCTGTCCAGCGGCATGCTCAGTGGCAAGTTCAGCCGCGACAGCCGCTTCAGCGCTGACGACCACCGCGCCTTCAATCGCCAGGGCGAGGCCTTCGACAAGGGCGAGACCTTTTCAGGCGTGGATTACGAACAAGGCCTGGCCGCCGTCGAGGAGCTGCGCGCCCTGCTGCCGCCCGGCGTGAGCATGGCGCGACTCGCCCTGCGCTGGATTCTCATGTCCGAGGCGGTCAGCTCCGCCATCCCCGGCGGCCGCACGCCCGCCCAGGTGGACGAAAACGTCAGCGCCGCCGACTTGGCCGCCCTGCCCGCGCCGCTGATGCAGTCGCTGGCCGAGATCTACCGCCGCCGCATCGCGCCGCAAGTGCACGCGTCCTGGTGAGGGCTGATCCCGACATATGCCGCTGAGGCTGCGGTATATGCTAGCGATCGAACACATTTCGCCGAAGGACGGCCATGAACGCGCGCGCACCGGACCCCACCCAGATCGCCATGCCGGCCGAATTCCAGCAGGCCTTCGACGCCCAGCGCAAGGCCTACCTGGCCCAGCCCGAGCCGAGCTACGCCCAGCGTCGCTCCGACCTGGACGCCCTGACGCGCCTGCTCAAGGACAACCGTGACGCCCTGGTCGAGGCCATCAACCGCGACTACGGCAACCGCAGCACCTTCGAGACGCTTTTCGCCGAATACTTCGTCGTGCTGGAGACCATCCAGGACACGGCCAGAAACCTGCGCAAGTGGATGAAACCGCAACGCCGGCACGTCGACCTCATCACCTACCCGCTGGCGCGCAACCGCGTGATCCCCCAGCCCCTGGGCGTGGTGGGCGTGATCGTGCCCTGGAACTTCCCGCTCTTTCTTTCCATCAGCCCGCTGGCCGCCATCCTGGGCGCCGGGAACCGGGCCATGGTCAAGATGAGCGAGAACTCGCGCCACCTGGCCGAGTTGCTGATCCAGCTCTCGCCCAAGTACTTCCCCGCCGACAAGCTGCGCTTCTTCGAGGACGGCGGCGGCCGCGGCCCGGCCTTCTCCACCCTGCCCTTCGACCACCTGCTGTTCACCGGTTCGGGCGCCACGGGCCGCGCCGTCATGGCCAGCGCCGCGCGCAACCTGACGCCTGTCACGCTGGAGCTCGGCGGCAAGGCCCCGGCCGTGATCGCGCCGGACTTCTCTCTCGAGACAGCCGCCGAGCGCGTGATGTGGGTGAAGATGTTCAATGCCGGCCAGATCTGCACCAACATCGACTACCTCTTCATCCCCGAAGGCAAGGAGGAAGAGTTCACCGCCCACTGCAAGCGCCTCTTCGCCCAGCGCTTCCCCGACGTCAACGGCCCAGACTACACCTCCATCATCGACGAGCGCGCCTACCAGCGCCTGGAGAGCCATCTGGAGGACGCACGCGCCAAGGGCGCTCGCATCGTCAACCTCGCCGAGAACCAAACGCCCGACCGCCAAGCGCGCAAGTTTGCGCCCCACCTGGTCTTCAACCTCACGCCGGACATGGACCTGTCCACGCGCGAGATCTTCGGCCCCATCCTGCCCGTGCGCACTTACCGCCACGAGCGCGAGGTGGCCGACTACATCAACAGCCACGACCGCCCGCTCGCGCTCTACCCCTTCACCCACGACAAGAGCTTGCAGCAGTTCTACATCTCCAACGTGATGTCGGGCGGCGTGTCGGTCAACGAGGCCCTGCTCCACGTCGGCCAGCACGACCTGCCCTTCGGCGGCGTAGGCCCCAGCGGCATGGGTCACTACCACTCGCGCGAGGGCTTCAACACCTTCTCCAAGCTGCGCCCGGTCTTCTACCAGGGTCCGTTCTCCCCGATCCAGATGATGTTCCAGCCGCCCTATAAGGGGCTGCCGATGAAAATCCTGAACCTGCTGATCAAGCTGAAGACCTGATCCCGGGCTTGAACCGTCCAGGCCCGTGCGGGTACTCACCGCGCAGGAGTGAGCAAGAACATGCCCGGATGGCTCAGATTTCGCAAGACCGCTGACACGGCGCCCGAGAAGGCCGGCCACGGCCTGCCCGAGGCCGTGGAGCTGGCCCTGCTGGACGGCATCCGCCGCGGCCGGCGCGCCGATTTCGAATCGCTCTACCGGCTCTACCACCCGCGGCTCACGCGCTTCCTCGTGCACTTGCTGCGCGAGGCCGAGCTGGTGGAGGAGGTGCTTGACGACACGCTGATGGTCGTCTGGCAGCGCGCCTCGGCCTTTGACGGCCGAAGCAAGCTCTCGACCTGGATCTTCGGCATCGCCTACCGCAAGGCCATGAAGGCTCTGGGCCGCTTCGACGCCCCCCAGGTCGACGACGAGGCCGAGCAGCGAGCCGACCCCGGTCCCGGCCCCGAACAGCAGCTCGGCCTGGCCCAGTTGCGCGAGCGGCTGCAGCAGGCGCTCGGAGAGCTCTCGGTGGACCACCGTGCCGTGGTCGAGCTCTGCTACTTCCAGGACATGAGCCACGGCGAGATCGCCGCGATCGTGGGCTGCCCACCCGAGACGGTGAAGACGCGCATGTTCTACGCCCGGCGCCGGCTGCGCGGCCTGCTCGCCGATCTGGAGAACTGAAATGAGTACGGTCATCCCCATGGAACACGACGAACACGTGGCCACGCAGGCCCTGCTGCCCTGGTACACGCGTGGCCAGCTCGACGACGCCGAGATGCGCCAAGTGCAGGCCCACCTCGAACATTGCCCGGCCTGCCAGGCCGAGCTGGCCGCCGAGCGGCCGCTACGCACCTTGCTGGACCTCGCCACGCCGCCTGCGGGATCGGCCGAGGCGGGCATTGCGCGCATGCGACGCCGCCTCAGTGCCGAGGCCAAAGCACAGCCGCGCCGTGCCGCCCCCTGGATGCCTTGGGCGCTGGGCCTGCAGGGCGCCACCATCGCCGCCCTGCTCGGGGTGCTGCTCGTGCCGGCCGCGCCGGCGCTCTACCACGGCCTGTCTGCCGAGCCGGCAGCAGCGGGCATCGAAGCTCTCGTCATGTTCAAGCCCGGCAGCAGCGAGGCCGAGGTCCGCGCCGCATTGCTCGCCCATGGCGCGAGCATCAGCAGCGGCCCGACCGAGAGCGGTGCCTACCGGCTGCACCTGACTGCCGACCCGGCCGCGCTCGCCGCCCTGCGCGCCGAGAACGTCGTGGCTCTGGCCGAGCCGCTGGAGCCCCGCAAATGAGACGCTGGCTGCTCGCCCTGGCCCTCAGCCTGTTGAGCCTGGCTGTTAGCGCAAGCAATACCGATGAGCCCCGCTCTGCCGATCGCCAGCTTCTCGTCATGCTGCAGCTGCCCAAGGCGCATTTCCGTCCCGAAGCTAGTTACGGCGGTAGCTATGGTGACACTCAGGGTTTGGCCCTTCGCAAGCGCCAGGCCGAGGCGCTGGCCCGCAGCCATCGGCTCGAGTTCCAGAGCGAGTGGCCCATGCCCCTGGCCGAGGTCGACTGCTTCGTCATGCGCCTGGCTGCCGAAGATCCGCGCTCGCTCGAGCAGGTGGCCGTCGAGATCGAGGCCGACAAAACTGTGGCCTGGGCCCAGCCCGTCAACGAATTCCGTGCGCATGGCACCGCCGACGAACCGCTCTACGCCACCCAACCCGCCGCTGGCCAATGGCATCTGGCCGCCTTGCACGAGCTCGCCACCGGGCGCGGCGTCAAGGTGGCCGTGATCGACAGCGGCGTGGCCGCCGAGCATCCTGACCTGACCGGGCAACTGAGCCTGAATGAGAATTTCGTGGAAGACCGCGCCTTCGCGCCGGAGCAGCACGGCACGGCCGTGGCCGGCATCATCGCCGCGCGCAATGACAACGGCCAAGGCATTGCCGGCGTGGCGCCGGGCGCGCGCCTGCTGGGCCTGCGCGCCTGCTGGCAGCAGGGCAACGGCGAGACGCTGTGCAACAGCCTGAGCCTGGCGCGTGCGCTTCAAGCCGCAGTCACCAACGGCGCACAGGTCATCAACATGAGCCTGGGCGGCCCGCGCGACCGGCTGCTGGGCGTGCTCATCGACCAGGCCATGGCGCGCGGCGCGTCCGTGGTGGCCGCCTTGGGGCGCAGCGCGGCCGACAGCTTCCCCGCCAGCCACCCCGGCGTGCTGGCCGTGGGCGCGGGCCCGCCCCTGCCGGCCGGCGCCGTGCAGGCGCCGGGCCGCGATGTGCCCAGCACGGCCGCCAATGGCGGCTGGACGCTCGTCACGGGTAGCTCTTTCTCATCGGCACACGCAGCCGGACTGCTGGCCCTGCTGCGCGAGCTCGACGGCAGCAAGCTGCGCCCGCTGCAGGCCGGCCTCGTGATGGGCCAACAAGGTCGCATCGACAGTTGCGCCACACTCACACGCCATGCAGCCATCACGCCCAAAGGCTGCCTAGAAGAAGCTCTGCGGCACACTGGGGACTGATGGCAACGCGCCCCTTCTTCGTCGCCACACTTTTCGCCGCTGCCATTGCGCCGGTTCATGCCGACGTCGGCGGCAGCCTTGCCGTGCAATCCGACACCCGCTGGCGCGGCCTCAGCTACAGCGACGGCAAGCCGCAGGCCCAGGCCAGCGTGGCGGTGGATCACGCCGACAGCGGTCTCTACGGCGGCGCCCTGCTCACCCGCGTCAGCTTCGATTACGACCGCGACAGCACCGCCGCGCAACTCTACGCCGGCCGCGTTTTTCGCCTTCAGCCGGGGCTCGATACCGAGTTCGGGGCCCAGTACACGCACTTTGCTGCCCTCACACGCTACGACTACGGAGAAGTCTTCGCGGGCCTGCTCGGAGAAGCCTGGAACACGCGCCTGTACTTGTCCAACGATTATTTCGGCAGCGGCCAGCGCAGCGCCTATGTCGAGCTCAATCTGCAGCAGCCCCTGCCGTGGGGCTTGTCGGGCCAGGCCCACGTCGGCTGGCTGCGCGGTATTGGCCGCGCGCGATGGCCCAACCCTGATGGCGACAGCCGTCCCGACTGGCGCATCGGCGTTGCCCGGCGCATGGGCGTCTTCGAAGCGCAGCTCGGCTGGGTCGGCGCCACTCGCGGCGGCCCCTACACCTGGGTCTCCGCCGCTCACCGCGAGGCACTCGTGCTGGGCCTGAGCGCCTCCTTCTGACTTGAACCATCCCCCGCGGCGCCGGCACTCACCGGCGACGAACAGCGGCAACGCCGCAAGGGGATGTAATGAAAAAAACGTGGCGGTGGACCGCACCATTGTGTCTGGTGCTGGCCATGCCCGGCTGCGGCGGCGGCAGCGGAGAGGGGCTCGACGCCAACGGACGCCCCATCGGTGAAGGCGCGAACCCAAGCGGGCCTCTGCTGCCAACCTACGCCTCTATCCAGTCCCATGTGTTCACGCCCATCTGCTCGGCCTGCCACGCCGGCGGCTCGGCACCCGAGGGCCTGCGACTTGACGCCGCCAACGCCTACGCGCTCACCGTCAACGTATCCAGCGTCGAGGTGCCCTCGATGAAGCGCATCGCGCCGGGCAACCCCGATCAAAGCTATCTCGTGCAGAAGATCGAAGGCCATGCCTCCGTCGGCGCGCGCATGCCCTATGGCGGGCCCTATCTCGATGACGCCACCATTGCCACCATCCGCCTGTGGATCAGCCAGGGAGCCGTGCAATGAAGAGACTCCTGATCCTGATCCTGCTGCTGTGGAGCCTATCGTGTCTGGCCTCGGCGGAGCCCTACCTCGCCGTGCGCGCCGGCCTGGCCTGTTCGGCCTGCCATGTGAACCCCAGCGGCGGCGGCCTGCGCAACGCGGTGGGCAATGCCTTCGCGCAGAACGTGATTCCGGCCAATGCCCTGCCCGAGAGCCTTCAGGGCTGGACGGGCAGTCTGGGCTCGATGCTGCGCCTGGGCGGCGACCTGCGCACCGCCTCCACCGAGACGCGCGTCGACGGCCAGCCCAGCCAGCGCATCAACGGCACGGAGCAGGCCCGGCTCTACGCGGACATCCAGCTGCTCGCCGATCACCTCGGCGTCTACGTGGACGAACAGCTGGCGCCCGGCAAGCCGCTGCGCGAAGAGGCCTATGTGCGCCTGTCCACGCAGGGCATGGGCTGGTATGCCAAGGCCGGCCAGTTCTACCTGCCCTTCGGCTGGCGGCTGCAAGACAACCAGGCCTTCGTGCGCTCGCTCTCGGGCATCAACATGACCGCGCCGGACAAGGGCGTGGAGATCGGGATGGAGCAGCCCAATTGGTCGGCGCAGCTGGTGTACAGCCGTGGCCCGGGCAACCGGGGCGGAATTGACGGGCACCAGGTGACGGGTCAGCTTGTTTGGCTGCAGCCCTGGGGCCGCATCGGCGCCGCGACCGCACAGGTCACCTCGACCGCTGGCAACCGACAGTCCTACGGGCTCTTCGGCGGCACGAACACCGGGCCGGTGAGCTGGCTCGGCGAGGTCGATCTCGTGGCCGACGACGGCTACCCCGAAGGCCGGCGCACTCAACTGGCCACGCTGCTGGAAGCGAACTGGCTCCTGCGCCAGGGCCACAACCTCAAGATCACCAGCGAGTTCCTCGACCCCGATCGCCACGTGGCGAACAACTACCAGGACCGCTACAGCCTCGTCTACGAGTACACGCCCATCGCTTTCGTCCAACTACGCGGCGGGCTGCGGCTTTACCGCGGCATCCCGCAGAACGCATTCGACAACCGTCATCTCGCCTTCATCGAACTGCATGCACTGTTCTGAACTCCGCTGGCATGAACCACCTGGACAGGCGCTGCGCGCCCTGCCCCTGCTGACGCTGTACCTCAGCGAGCGCTGCAACTCGCGCTGCATCAGCTGCGACTGGTGGCGCAGCGGGCAGCGCGACTTCAGCGTACAGATGTTGGAGCGCCAGCTGCCCGCCCTGCGGCGCCTGGGTACGGAGGTCGTGATGCTCTCGGGCGGCGAACCCCTGCTGCACCCAGAATGGATGCACATCGCCACGCTGCTACGCCGCCACGGCATCCGACCCTGGCTGCTGAGCTCGGGGCTGGCCGTGGCCAAGCATGCGGCCGAGATCGCGCACCTGTTCGACTCGGTGACCGTCTCCCTCGATGCCGCCGATGCAGCGCGTTATGCCCGGATCCGCGGCGTCGACGGCTTCGAGGCCGTGTGCCGTGGTGTCAGCGCGATGGCCGAGCTGGGGCGGCCCGTGAGCGTACGCACCACCGTGCAGAGCGCCAACTACCGCGAGCTGCCGCAGATCGCTCGCTTGGCACGCTTGCTCGGCGCCGCCTCCATCTCCTTCCTGGCCGCCGACGTGGGCGCCGGCAGCGCCTTCGGCCGGCACGGCGAGGCCAGCCCAGAGATCGCCCTGGGGCATGAGGATCTGCCGGTTCTCGAGGCGGTGCTGGAGGAGCTGGCCGAGTTCGAGGCGGACGGCTTCGTCCTCGAAAGCCGCGCCAAGCTGCAGCGCCTGGCAGCCTACTTCCGCGCCCTGCTTGGCGAGGGCGAGTTCCCGCCCGTGCGCTGCAACGCGCCCGAGTTCTCGGCTGTGATGGAGGCCGACGGTGCACTGCGCCCTTGCTTCTTCATCCCGGGTTCGCAGCTGGGCGTCGAGGAGCCGCTGGACGAGCGACTCAACAGCGTGCAGCAGACGAGCCTGCGCGCCGACATCCGCGCCGGGCAGCGGCCCGAGTGCCGCACTTGCGTGTGCTCGATGTGGCGCGAGAACGCCCGGTTCTGATCATGAGCACGGGCCTGTGCCTGCTGAACCTCGCCGGCGCGCCTGGCAGCCTGCGCATCGTTGGCGATTGCATCGTCGGCATCGACGTGGCACCCGCGCCCGGCGACCGCTTGATCGACTGCAGCGGCACGCGCGCCCTGCCCGGCCTCATCAACGCCCACGACCACCTGCAGCTCAACGGCCTGCCGCCCCTGCGCTACCGAGATCGCTACCACCATGCCGACGAGTGGATCGCCGACATCCACCCGCGCCTGAACACGGATCCGGCCTTGCGCGCCTACCGCGCTGCTCCCCTGGCCGACCGGCTGCTGACCGGCGCGCTCAAGAACGTGCTGAGCGGCGCGACGACCGTGGCCCATCACGATCCGGCCTACGCCGAGATGTTCGAGCCGGACTTCCCCGTACACGTGCCGCGCGAGCTCGGTTGGTCGCATTCACTCGGCCTCGACGGCGAGTCCGCGGTGCAGGCCAGCCATCGCGCCACGCCCGCGCACCGGCCCTGGGTCATCCACGCCGCCGAGGGGCTGGAGGCCGGCGAGGAGTTCGAACGGCTCGAGCGCCTCGGCTGCATCGGGTCCAACACGCTGCTCGTGCACGGTGTCGGCCTCACGACCGCGCAGCAGCAGCGGCTGGTCCGCGCGGGCGCCGGGCTGATCTGGTGCCCGGCGTCCAACCTCGCAATGTTCGACCGCAGCGTCGACCCCGCCGCGCTGATCGAGGCCGGCGCCCTTGCTTTGGGCAGCGACTCGCGCATCAGCGGCTCGGCCGACCTGCTGGTCGAGGCCCGCCTGGCGAGCCGGCTCGCAAACCTGGACGGGGCCGCGCTCGAACAGTTGCTCACCGCCACCGCCGCCCGGCTGCTGCGTCTGCCCGACCGCGGCCGGCTCGCCATTGGCATGAAGGCCGATGTGATCCTCCTGCCAGCGGCCCTGCCGCTGGTCCGCACCGAGCGAGCGAGCTTGCGCGCGGTCTTCCGCGAAGGCCGCCTGCTGCTGGCCGATCCCGATCTGGCCGTGCAAGACGCGGGCTTCCACGGCCGGCCCGCCACGCTCGACGGTCGCGCCAAGCAGCTAGACCAAACGCTTGCGCGGGCCGCGGCCCGCAGCTCGCTGCCCGAACCGGGACTGGTGATCGCATGAAGGTCGTCCACCTCGGCCTGCTGCTGGACGCCGCGCACCGCGAGCCCGCGGCGCTGATGCAGGCCTGGCCCACGCAGGTGGCGGTGGCCGAGGCCGCGGCCGGCGCCGGCTGCGAGATCGCAGTGTTCCAGGCCTGCCACCGCGAGGCGCTGCTCGAGCGCGACGGCGTGCGCCACCGCTTCATGCCCATCGCGGCGATGGCGCGGGCGCTGGCCGGCGAGAAGCCGGACCTGCTCCACGTCCACGGCTTGCAGTTCGGCCGCGAGCTGCTGGCACTGCCGCGCCTGCCCACCCTGCTCCAGGACCACGCCAACGCGCCGCCGCGACGACCTCTGCCCTGGCTGCACGCGCGGCGGAGCTTCTCGCGCAGCCGCGGCCTGCTGTTTTGCGCGAGCGAGCAGGCCCTGCCCTTCCGTCGGCGCGGTCTGCTCTCGCAGGGCACGCGGGTTCATGAAGTGGCCGAATCCAGCAGCAGCTTCGCGCCCATGGACCGCGCGGCGGTACGCGGTCTCACGGGCTTGGCTGGCGATCCAGCCTTGCTGTGGGTCGGCCATCTCGACGACAACAAGGACCCGCTGACCGTACTCGAAGGTGTGGCGCTCGCGGCCGAGCGGCTGGCGCAGCTGCAGCTCTGGTGCTGCTTTGGCCAGGCGCCGCTGCTGCACGAGGTGCAGCAGCGCATCGCCACGGATGCGCGCCTGGCCGGCCGCGTGCACCTGCTCGGCCCGCAGCCACACGAGCGCATCGAGCTGCTGATGAACGCGGCCGACTTCCTCGTGCAAGGCAGCCACCGCGAGGGTTCGGGCTATGCCCTGATCGAAGCCCTGGCCTGCGGCCTGACACCTCTGGTCAGCGACATCCCCTCGTTTCGCGCGCTGACCGGCCGCGGCACGGTGGGCCGGCTGTGGCCCTGCGGCGATGCCGGCGCGCTGGCGCAGGCCATCACCACCGCGGCGACCGAAGCGCGCGAACCGATGCGCAGGAGAGCGCGCGCGCATTTCGAGGCGCTGCTTTCACCTGCGGCGTTGGGACAGCGGCTGCGCAGCGTGTATGAGCAGGCCCTGTCATGAGACCCATGCCAGGCGGAAGGCAGGGTAGTCCAGTGAGCGACTTCCGCCGCGCCTTCCTCATCAACCTCGGCTCCAGCACCGCAGGCGCGCTCGTCCAGCTGGCGCTGGCCATGGTCCTCGCGCGCCTACTCACGCCGGCCGAGCTCGGCCGCTTCGCCATCGCCGCGGCCCTCGCCGGTGCGGCCCATGCGCTGCGCGACCTCGGCGTGTTCGGCTATGTGCAGCGTGAAGCCAGCCTCTCGCGAGCGCAGCTCGCGGGCTGCCTAGGCCTGTCCTGCCTGGGCAACTGGGGTGCTGCGCTGCTGCTGCTCGCCAGCGGAGATCACCTGCTCGCGATCCTCGCCCTGGGCTTCCTGCCCCTGCCGCTCACTGGCCTGATCGCCGCCCTGATGCACCGCGAGTTGGCCGCCGCGCGCCTGGCGGCGGTGGCGCGCATCGGTGCTGGCATGCATGCCGCAGTAGCCCTCGGCCTGGCCTGGGCCGGCTGGGGCGCCTACGCGCTCGCCTGGGCTGCACTGGCCAACACGCTGGCCTGCGGCGTGGCGTATTGGGCCTGGCGGCCGAGCGGGCTGCCGCTGCGGCCGACCCGTTCGCATTGGCCAGAGATCCTGCGCTTGGCGCGCGGCTCCGTGCCGGCCGAAGCGTTGACCGCGCTGAACGCCGCCCTGCCCAGTGCCCTGCTCGGCCGCTTGGGCGCACCGGTGCTCGTGGGCTTGTTCGGACGCGCACAGGCCGCTGCCGGCCTGCCGCTGGCGCTCAGCGGCAACGCGCTGAGCTTCGGCGCCCTGCCGCGGCTGGCTCGCGCCCATCACGCCGGAGATCCGCTGGCCGCTCAGCTCGATCGCGCAAGTTGCCTGCTCAGCGGCGCGCTGTGGCCGCTGCTCGCGTGGATCTGCATCTTCGGCGAGCCGCTGATCGTGGTGCTGTTCGGTGCGGCCTGGCGCGAGGCCGCCACCGCGCTGCCCTGGCTCGCGGGCATCGCCGCCCTGCAACTGCTGATGCGCTACGACGCGGCCGCGCTCAACGCCGTGGGTCGGCCTGGTGCGGTGGCCGCGCTGCAAGCCACGGCATTGGCGCTGCGTGCATCTCTGTGCGTCCTGCTGTTTGACGGCAGCCTTCGATCCTTCGCGCAAGCGCTGCTGCTGGCCGAGCTCGCGCTGCTGCCGCTGCAGCTGCGGCTGCGCCGGCCCTGGGGCCTGGGGTCATGGTTCGGGGCCTGGCGTCTCAGCCTGTGGACCACGGCAGCGGCCGCCCTGCCTGCCCTGCTCGTGCCACAGCCGCTGCCGGGACTGATTGCTGGCACGCTGACCTGGGGACTGTCCCTCGTCCTCTTGGGCCATCCGCTGGCCGAGGAGATGTATCAGCTGCCGCGTCTCTTCATGACGATGAGGAAATGATCCCCGAGCTCACGCAACAGCGGCCATCCGGCCAGCGCCCGGTCTGCGCGCCACAGGCGCTGCTGCCAAGCCTCTTCGAGCTCCAGGTAAGGCGGCGGAGCGAACACGCACAGGCCGCGGCGGTGCTCCAGCGTGAAGCTCTGGGCAAAGCTGCGGTAGAACTCCCGCGCCGAGAAGTAGCGCGTCCAGATCGTGCGGCTGTTCATACCCACGGCCACGGTTTCGCGGGCAAAGCGCACCCGGGCCCGCTCCCAGCGGCCCTGGCGCACGTAGTGCAAAACCTCCCACGGGCACCAGCGGTTGATCACGGTGAAGACGAGCAGACCGCCGGGGCGCACGAGGCGCGCGCATTGCTGCGCCACGGTCTCCACGTCGGGCACGCAGTTGAGCGGGCCGAGGTTGGAGTACGCGCCGTCAAAGGTGCCCTCAAGTGTTCCATCCAGTCGCTCGAGCTCGTGCGCGCCGATGTGCAGCGCCCGCACGCGCTCGCCCTGTCCCGCGCGCTCGGCCCGGTCGCGGGTTCGCTCCACCATTTGCGGCGACCAGTCCGTGGCCACCACCCGGTGACCGAGGCCGGCCATGCGCACCGCGTCCAGCCCGGTGCCGCAGCCGAGATCGATCAGGCGGCTGCCGGGCGCGAAGCTGCGGTCCAACCAGGCCCACATCTCGCCGCGCATGCGCTGGATCGAGGAGTTGTTGCCGCGCGGGCCGTCGTAGTCGGCTGCCACGCTGTCAAAGGCCTGCTTGGTTTCGTGCAAGCGGGAGCGGATGTCGATGGGGGTCATGAATGAAGCTGGCCTTGGTCGTGCCCGGCGGTGTGGACGCGGGCGGTGAGGAAAGGGTGATTCCCGCGCTGCTCGACCTGATCGAGCGGCTGGCGCGGGTGCATGAAGTCCATGTGTTCGTATTGCGCCAGCACGGGCGCTGGCCGCTGCGCGGCGCGACGGTCCACGGCACGGGCGGCGGCGCGCTGAGTGCCGTGGCGGCGCTGCGCCGCGAGCACGCACAAGCGCCCTTCAAGCTGGTGCAGACCCTGTTCTCGGGCAGCTGCGGACTGGCAGCCGTCCTGGCCAGGGGGGTGCTGGGGCTGCCGGCCTGCGTGCATCTTGGCGGTGGAGAACGCGTGGCTTTGCCGGAGATCGGCTACGGCGGCCGGCTCGGCTGGAAGTCGCGCCTGTGCGAGGCAATCGTGGAGCGCGGCGCCTCGGCCATCAGCGGCGCAAGTGCCATGGCCCTGGCCGGCGGCCCGGGCACGCGCATTCCACTCGGCGTGGCGCTGGAGCGCTGGCCCCCGCTCGCGCCGCGGCCGCGCAATGCGCTGCCGCGCCTGTTGCACGTGGCCAGCCTCAACCAGGTGAAGGACCCGGGCACGCTGCTGCACGCGCTGGCCCTGTTGCAGGCGCGCGGGCTGGACTTCGAGCTGGACATGGTCGGCGAGGACACGCTCGGGGGCCGCATGCAGGCGCTGTGCGCGCAGCTCGGACTGGCGGCGCGCACGCGCTGGCACGGCTTCATGCGCCAGGGCGAATGGCGCGTGCTGGCCGAGCAGGCGGACCTGCACGTGCTGAGCTCGCGCCACGAGGCGGGCCCGGTCGTCGTGCTGGAGGCCGCCCTGGCCGGCCTGCCCACGGTAGGCACGGCGGTGGGCCACCTGGCCGAATGGGCCGCCCTGCCCGGGCCGGCGGCGCTGGCGGTGCCGGTGGGCGACGCCGCGGCGCTGGCCCAGGCCATCGAAGGGCTGCTGGCCAACGAGCAGGAGCGGCTGCGCATGGCGCGCGCCGCGCAGGCCGAGGCCCTGCGCGAAGACGCCGACCACACGGCGGCGCTGTTCGCCTCTCTTCATGCCGCGGCCCTCGGGCGGTAGGCCAGGGCCTTCTGGACGGAGTACATCGTTTGAACACGTGGCGGCTTCACCAGCATCCAGCGCAGCGCCTTCTCCGCGCGCGACTTCGCCGTCCAGGACGTGCTGGCCAGCACGGGCTCGCTGCGCGCGAGCTGCTGCATGCGGGCGCGATCCTCGCGCTTCGGAAGCAGGCGCTGCGCGACATAACGGAGTGCCTCGGCGGGGGACTGCGCCCACTCGATGCCGGGGAAAGCGGGATGGTCCATGCGGCACAGGGACACCTGGGCCAGGCGCTGCCGCTCCATGGCGCGCTGCAAGCGCCGCGGACATTCGCGCAACAGCCGCGCGGACAGCGGGGCAGGCAGCCGGGTCGGGAAGTAGTGACCCAGCATCAGCAGCGGCGGCAGCGCCCACCAGCCGAGGCAGCCCTCCAGCTCGGCCCAGTCGCCAGCGTCGAGCCTGGGCGCGAGGCGGGCGATGTCCAGCAGCTGTGTGAGTCGCAACGAGCGGGACATCAGGTTGCCCGCCGCGTGCAGCAGCAAGTGGCGCAGCAGCGCCGCGTGCGAAGGGTAGGCATTGAGGCCGGGCCGCGCGTCGGCCGGCCAGCACAGGGCGGTGATGTCGGCCTCGCGCACGGGCAGCTGCTCGGCAACGCGCGGGTGCAGCTCGATCTTGATCGGGTTGTCCGGGTGCTCGCCGAAGGCCGGATCAGCGCAGGACCGCAGCGGACGGAAAACGGTGTGGCGCGGGCTGGCCGCGCCGCGCTCGTAGCCCAGGCTTTCGATCAGGACTGCAGCGGTCTCGAGATCGCCCTCGCGCACCAGCAAGTCGATGTCACTCATGGGCCGCTCGCCGGCGGCGTAGAGCTTCAGCGGCAGCAAGGCCGATCCCTTGAGGCCAACCAGGGACACGCCCGCCTCGCGCGCGGCCTCGTCGATGCGAACGCGCAGGACGCGGATGCGCTGCTCGCGCTCGACGCTCTGGGCCAGTTGCTCGGCAAGAAAGGCCTGCCATTCGGGAGGCCCCTGCCAGCGCAGGCGCGTGGCCAGCAGCGCGGAAAGGCCGTGGATGGTGCTGGCGGCCATGGCGGCGCGCCATTCGAAGGCCGACCACTGCGGCGCACGCGGGCCGGCCAGGGTGACCTCGCGCACCAGGGTTTCAGTCGTGCACGCGAGGGCGCGGGCCACGACTTCTGCGGGCGGCATGCGCTGATCCATTCAAAATTTCCACATGAGGAGTGATCGATGTCCATGAGCCCCGCGGATCCCTACCGCGAAGCCCGGGTACCCGTTTTCGAGAGACGCGTGACCGTGCTCGGTGCCGACTTCCTGTTCCGCGCCGACGACGAGGCCCTGCTCGCCCTGGTGGACGCTGCCTGCATCGGCGCGCCGCCCCACCGCTTCGCGGGCCAAGCGCCGCAACTCACGGTCGAGCTGCGGCTCGGCGAGGCGACGGGACTGCCGACGGACCGCGAGCCGCCGCTGCCACGCCTGCAGGGCGGCGCGGGCCTGCTGGGCGTGCTGATCGACCGCGGCAACCTCGCCCTCGTGGATCCGACCTCGGGGCGCGGCCTCGTCAACCTCTCGCCCGAGATGCTGGCCCACGCCTACCACGCGCGCTACGAGCTGCTGGAGTTCGCAATCTTCACGCTGGCCGCCCGCTCGCAAGGCCTGGCGGCCCTGCACGCAGGCTGCGTGGGCTTGGAGGGCCAGGGCCTGCTGCTGATCGGCGAGAGCGGCGCGGGAAAGTCCACGCTGGCGCTGCAATGCCTGCTGGACGGACTGGACTTCCTGTGCGAGGACGCCTGCTTTCTCGCTCCCGAGTCCGGCCTGCTGACGGGCATCGCCAACTTCGTGCACCTGCGCCGCGATGCGCTGCGCTTCTTCGATGCCGCCACTGCCGCCAAGCTGGCCGCTGCGCCCACGATCCGTCGCCGCAGCGGCGTGGAGAAGTTCGAGTTCGACCCGCGCGCCGAGCAGCGCCTGGGCCCTTTGGCCGCCGCGCCGCTGAAGCTTGCCGGCCTTGTGTTCCTCAGCGCCCAGCCCGCTGGCGAAGCGCCCATGCGGCGCGTGCCGGCAGACGAGGCCGGCGCGCGCTTCACGCAAAGCCAGCCCTATGCCGCCGGCCAGCCCGTGTGGGCCGCCGTGCAGCCCTTGCTGCAGGGGCTGGCGGCCTGGGAGTTGAGGCGAAGCACGCATCCGCAAGAGACGGCTAGGTGCCTGCGCGCGCTGCTTGAAGCCGCGGGCGATCCAGGCTCTTGATCAGGTGGTCCCAGCGATCGGCCAGACCGGGCCGCTCGCCCTCGACCTGCTCGTGCAGCAGATCCCGAACGCGGCGGTAGAACTCGGTGCCGAAGGCTCCGTCGAACATCATGGCCAGGTCTCCGCTCTCGTCCCAATGCGTCTTGGGCCCGAGCTGCTCACGCACCTGCTCGTGAAAGCGCGTTCCCGGCAGCGGGTAGGACACCGAGACCCCGATCTCGTCGGGCCGCGCCTGCTCGATGAGCTCGCGCGTGCACAGCAGCTCCTCCAACCCCTCGCCCAGGTAGCCGAGCTGGATGAAGAAGCCCACGCGGATGCCGTGCTTGCGCATGAGGCCGCGGGCTGCATGGATCTGTTCGACGGTCGTGCCCTTTTGCATGGCATCGAGCACGCGCTGGCTGCCGCTCTCAGCACCGATCCAGGCCTGGCGGCAGCCGGCGCGCGCCAGGGCCGCGACCATGGCCTCGCTGCTGAGGTCGGCCCGTGTCTGGATCGTGAAGGGCACACCGCCGCCACCGGCTTCGAGCGCAGCGGCGAAACGTTCCACCCAGTCAGCGCGAAAGCCGAAGATGTCGTCGGCGAACCAGATGTGGTCGGGCGCGTGGTCGGCCTTCAAGGCCATCATCTCGGCCGCCACGGCCTCGGGCGAGCGCTGCTGGTAGCGACTGCCCCAGATCGGCTTGGCGCACCAGGCACAGCGGAACGAACAGCCTTTGGAGGCGGCCATATTGAGGCTGAAGAAGCCGTGCGCTCGCTGCCAGATGCGGCGGTAGCGGGGCACGTCGACGAGGTCCCAGGCCGCGGGCGCCTCCAGGGTGTGGCTCTCGGTGCGGTGCAGGCTGACGACCTTCTCTTCGGCCGGCGTGGAGAGATCGGCCGCCCGGTCGGCGTCGAGCCGCGCCAGCAGGGTGTGCAATGTGTCGAGCCCCTCGCCGCGCAGTGCCGCATCGGCGCCGGCCGCGAGATAGGGGCCGGGCGCGTCGCTGACGTCGGAGCCGGCCACGATCACGCGCGCACCGGCCGCACGCGCCATGGCGATCATCTCGAGCGCCGCCTCGCGCATGCGCGCCAGGCACATCTTGGTGAGAAAGTTGTAGTTGTCCTCGTAGAGAACGACGAGCTCAGGCCGCCGCTCGGTCAGCACCGTCGCGAACTCGGCCGGCCCCTGCGCGAGCATGGCGTCGAAAAGCGCCACCTCGTGACCGCCGCGGCGGATGCGCTCGGCCACCTGCAGCGTCGCCAGCGGCGGATACGGCCTGGCACGCTCCTGCTGCTTGCGATCGAACCCCAGAAAATACGTGTGTCCCACCAGCACCGATAGCATCGCGCCTCCGCCCGTTCTTTGGCGGTGAGTGCGCGCCGGGGCGGCAAAGGTTCAATCGCGCTTGACGGGGCCGCTCAGGACTCCAGCTCAAACCAATCGAAATCGGCCGGCGGCATGGCGCCGGGCCCGCTGGCATAGAGGCCGATGCGCAGGCCCGCCGGGCTGTCGTCGCCGGCCAGCGCGTTGAAGGGCACGCTGCCAAGCAGCCGCCAGTCGGCGCCTTCGCCGGCGTAGCTGAAGTCGTAACGCTCTGCATAAGCGTCAAGCCGCAGGCGCACGGCCCCGAATGCCGCCGCGCCGATGAGCGGCGCCGCGGCGACAATGCGCTCCTGGCCCTTGACGCGCACCATCAGCTCCACGCGGCGCGGGGCCGTGCCCGAGCCGGTAAGGCGCAGCAAGGCGTGGTGCGCTTCGTCGCGGCGCAAGGCCAGGCCGGCCTGCTGGCCTTGGCGCAGCGGCGCGAAATCAAGCAGGGTGCTGGCGTGCTGCTGAAAGCTGCTCAAGCGCCGGCAAACGAAGGCCGGCGTGCCGACATCGGCCAGGCTCGTGGCGCTGCCCTTGAGGCGCAGCCAGCCCGGGCGCTCGGCGAGATCCCAGAGGCCCGGCGCCAGCCCCCGCAAAAATTGCCATTCTGGCGGCAGGCCCGGACCTTTGAAGTCCTCCCGCCGCGGCGCCACCGGCCATTCCCTGGCCGGCGGCAGTTGCTCGACGCCGAGTTCCTCGGCAACCGGCTGGTGATCGTTGACCACGGGCCAGCCACCTTCGTCCCAGCGCATCGGCGCCAGCAGCACCTCGCGGCCCAGCGGTGTGGCGCGGCCCACGGGCCGGGTGCCGCTCAGCAGCAGCCACCACGTGCCATTGGCCGCCTGCACCGGCTCGCCGCGCCCCAGCATCTGCAAGGGCTCCAACGCCGCGTTGCGATGGCTGGCAATCGGGTTGTCGAAGCAGGGCTCGTAGGGACCGGCAGCGCTGCGCGACCGCGCCACCGTGAGCCCCTGGTCCCAAAGCCGGCCTTCGGTGCAGAAAAGATAGATCCAGCCCTCACGCTCTACCAGCACCGGCAGTTGCGGCGCCAGACCGTTGTGGCCGGGCCAGACCCGTTGCGTGGCGGCACGCAACCGGGCTGATTCCAGCTCGAACTCGGCAAGGAACACGCCGCCGCTGCCCTCGTGCACGAGCCAGGCCTTGCCCTGGCCGTCGATAAAAAGCGAGGGCACGGCGCCGGGATCCAGGCCCTCGATCCATTGGGGATCGCTCCACGGCCCCATCGCCTGCTTGGCCGACATCAGGAAGGTCCCGCCGCCACCGCGGCTGGTGGCGAGCAGCCAGAAGCGGCCGCCATGCCAGCGCAGGCTCGGCGCGATCACGCCCTCGCCCGAGACCGCATCTTTGAGCGGTACCTGGCCCTCGCGGTTGAGCGCGTGGTCCAGGGCCCGCCAGTGGACCAGATCGCGGCTGTGGTGAACGGTCAGAGCCGGGAAGTACTCGAAGCTCGATGCCACGAGGAAAAAATCCTCGCCCACCCGGCAGACCGTGGGATCGCCCTGGCCGCCTTCGATGACCGGATTGGCATAACGGCGCTTTTCAGCGGGCTTGAACAGGGCACTCGTGCGCTCGGCCGTATCGGCCACCATCTTGCCCGCCTGGGTGCCGCAGCCGCTCAGCCCGGAGCTCAGCCCGGAGCTCAGCCCGGCCGCCAGCAGCGGTAGCACCGTGCGGCGCCGCATCAAGAGGCCCCTCGCAGACTCTCCAAGATCATCTCCCGCCCCCCGAGCCGCCCGATCATGTGATCGCGGCGGATCATAAGGCGGTAGAACTCAGCCGCGCTTGGCGAGCAGCGCCCTCGCAACACGCGAGACCGGCGAGCGGCCCAGCACGCCCGAGATGAAGACGCCGGCGTCCACGAGCTTGTCCAGCTCGATGCCCGTCTCGATGCCCAGCCCGTCGAGCATGAAGACCACGTCTTCGGTCGCCACGTTGCCAGTGGCGCCCTTGGCGTAAGGGCAACCTCCGAGCCCCGAGACGCTGGCGTCGAAGCGGTGGATGCCGAGCTCCAGGCTCGCATAGATGTTGGCGAGTGACTGGCCGTAGGTGTCGTGGAAATGGCCGCTGACCTCGTGCAGCGGGAAATGCCTGAGCGCGCGCTCCATCACCGCCTGCGTGCGGCGCGGCGTGCCCACGCCGATGGTGTCGGCGATGCTCATGTGGTCGACGCCCACGTCCTTGAGCAGCTTCACCACGCGCTCGACCTCGTCGGGCGTGACCTCGCCCTGGTAAGGGCAGCCCAGGCAGCAAGACAGAGCCGCGCGCACCCGCATGCCGGCGGCATGCGCGGCCTGCACCACGGGGGCGAAGCGCTCGATGCTCTCGGCGATCGAGCAGTTGATGTTCTTCTGGCTGAAGGCCTCGCTGGCGGCGGCGAAGACGACGATCTCCTGCGGCGCCGTGGCCAGCGCCGCCTCGAAGCCCTTCATGTTCGGCGTGAGCACCGAGTAGCGCACGTCAGCGCGTCGCTCGATCGCCGCCATCACGGCCGCGTTGTCGCCCATCTGCGGCACCCACTTGGGGCTGACGAAGCTGGTGACCTCAATCTCCTTGAGGCCGGCCTCGTGCAGCAGATGCACGAGCCGGGCCTTGTCGTCCACGGAAACAAGCTGCTTCTCGTTCTGCAGGCCATCGCGGGGACCGACATCGACGATGGAGACTTGGGTGGGAAGCGACATGATCAAGCCTCCAGGCGCAGCAACTCGGCACCATCGCCCACCTGGTCGCCGATGGCGAACAGCAGTTCGGCCACCACGCCGTCGCGCGGCGCATTGATCGTGTGCTCCATCTTCATGGCCTCCATCACCGCCAACGCCTGGCCCTTGGCGACCTTGTCGCCGGGCTGGGCGAGGAAGGCCACCATCTTGCCGGGCATGGGCGCGGTGAGCCGCCCCACGGCGCCGCCGGCCTCGCCCGCGTGGGCGATCACGTCGACCTCGGTGACCAGCACCGAGCCCCGCGGGCCGAAGACGGCCACCTGCTCGCCGACCTTGTAGGTCTGCACGCGCGTTGCCACGCCGTCGAGGTGAAGGATGTGGTTTTCAGTGCCGGTCGACTCCACGGCGAAGGCAATGCCGCAGTCGCCGACGGCCAGGCTCATGCCGCCCGCATGGTGGCGGGCCAGCAGCACACGGTGGTGGGTGCCGTCGATGTCCAGCTCGAAGCGGCGGCGGGCCGCGCCGAAGAGGCGCCAGCCGTCTCGGCGGCTCCACGGGTCGGCGCTCTCGCTCAACGCCTCTTCGGCAAGCGCGTGGGCGACGACGGCCGCGGCGGCCACTTCGAGCGGCAGCCCCCCCACCTTGCCATCCGCGCCGAACAGCGCGGTTCTCTCGCGCTCGATCAGGGCCGTGTCCAGGTCGGCCTCGGCAAACGAGCGCGTGGCCGCGCAGCGGCGCAAGAAGGCGACGTTGGTGTGCAGGCCAACGATGTGCGTGTCACGCAGCGCCGCATCGAGGCGGGCCAACGCCTGGGCGCGGTCCTCGCCCCAGACGATGAGCTTGGCGATCATCGAGTCGTAGAACGGCGAGATGGCGTCACCCTCGCCCACGCCGGCATCGAGCCGCACGGGCGCTGCCTCGTGGAAGCGCTCGGCATCGGCGTTGCGGCGGAAGGCCACGTGCTCGGGCCAGCGCGCCACGCTCAGCGTGCCCGTGGCGGGCAGGAAGCCTCCTTCGGGGTTCTCCGCGCAGATACGGGCCTCGATCGCATGGCCCTTGAACGTCAGCTCGGCCTGCTTGAGCGGCAGCGGCTCGCCGCAGGCCACGCGCAGTTGCCACTCGACAAGGTCCAGGCCCGTGATCGCCTCCGTGACCGGATGCTCGACCTGCAGCCGCGTGTTCATTTCCATGAAATAGAAGCGGCCGTCCTGCTCGGCAATGAATTCCACCGTGCCCGCGCCCTGGTAGCCCACGGCCTTGGCCGCGGCCACCGCGGCCTCGCCCATCTGGGCGCGGCGCTCGGGCGTCATGCCCGGCGCGGGCGCCTCCTCGAGCACCTTCTGGTGGCGGCGCTGCACCGAGCAGTCGCGCTCGAAGAGGTAGACGCAGTCGCCGTGCGCGTCGCCGAAGACCTGGATCTCGATGTGGCGTGGCTTTTGCACATAACGCTCGACCAGCACGGCGTCGTCGCCGAAGCTGTTGATGGCCTCACGCTTGCAAGAAGCCAGCGCCGCGTCGAACTCATCGAGCGCATAGACCGCGCGCATGCCCTTGCCGCCGCCGCCCGCGCTGGCCTTGATCAGCACGGGGAAACCGATGCGCTCGGCTTCGCGCTTGAGCAAGGCCGGATCTTGATCGGCACCGTGATAGCCGGGCACCAGCGGGACCTGGGCGGCCTCCATCAAGCGCTTGGATTCGGCCTTGAGGCCCATGGCCTTGATGGCCGAGGGCGGCGGGCCGATGAAGATCAGCCCGGCGTCGGCGCAGGCCTGGGCGAAGTCATCGTTCTCAGAGAGGAAGCCGTAACCGGGATGTACGGCCTGGGCACCGCAGGCCTTGGCGGCGTCGAGGATGCGCTGCCATTGCAGGTAGGAATCCTTGGGCGCGGAGCCGCCGATGTGCACGGCCTCGTCGCAGGCCCGGACGTGGCGGGCCCGGGCGTCGGCGTCGGAATACACGGCGACGGTCTTCACACCCATTCGGCGGGCGGTGGCCGCGACGCGGCAGGCAATCTCGCCACGATTGGCGATCAGGATCTTCTTGAACATCGTGGTCTCCTCGCCGCCTCTGAAGGGCGACTCAGTGGCAGTGGCCGCAGGCTTCTTCGGACTTTCCGGCCAGCTCGGCCTCGGTCGAGCAGCGCATGCCCAGGCGGTCGATCAGGGCGCGGTCCTTCTCGGCCTGCGGGTTGCTCGTGGTCAGCAGCTTGTCACCGTAGAACATGCTATTGGCGCCTGCCAGGAAGCACAGGCTTTGCAGCGCCTCGGGCATCTCCTCGCGGCCGGCCGAGAGGCGGACCATGGCGCGCGGCATGCAGATGCGGGCCACGGCGATGGTGCGGACGAACTCGAAGGGGTCAAGCGCCTTCGTGCCGGCCAGCGGCGTGCCTTCGACCTGAACGAGGTTGTTGATGGGTACCGACTCGGGATAGGGATCGAGGTTGGCCAGTTGCACGATCAGGCCGGCGCGCTGGCGGCGCGTCTCGCCCATGCCGACGATGCCGCCCGAGCAGACCTTGAGCCCCTGGGCGCGCACGCGCTCGAGCGTGTCCAGGCGGTCTTGGTAGGTGCGGGTCGTGATGATCTGCCCGTAGAACTCGGGGGCCGTGTCGAGGTTGTGGTTGTAGTAGTCGAGGCCGGCGCCCTTGAGCTGCTCGGCCTGGCCCTCGCCCAGCATGCCAGCGGTCAGGCAGGTTTCCAGGCCCAGGGCCTTGACGCCGCTGATCATCTCGCCAATCTGTTCGAGGTGGCGCTCCTTGGGCGAGCGCCAGGCGGCGCCCATGCAAAAACGCGTGGCGCCATTGGCCTTGGCAGCGCGGGCGGCTTCCATCACTTCTTCCAGCGGCAGCAGCTTCTCGGCCTTGAGCCCGGTGTCGAAGTGGGCCGACTGCGGGCAATACTTGCAGTCCTCCTCGCAGCCACCGGTCTTGATGGACAACAGAGTCGAGAGTTGCACGGCGTTGGCGTCGAAGTGCTCGCGGTGGACCTGCTGGGCACGGAAGATCAGGTCGTTGAAAGGCAGCTCGAACAGGGCCGCGACTTCGTCAACGGTCAGGGGCTTGGGCAGGCGGCGGTCAGCGTCCGAAGTGGGCGTCAGGGTCTGGATCTGGTTCATGGGGAAATGCTCAGATGCGCGGCAACCGCCGCGGGAGTGGGATCAGGAAGACGTGGCACATGGCCCCAGCACGGCGCGGCGAGGCCGTCTGCCAAGGCGGCGAGATTGTCGGAGACATGGGGCATGGCCGCATCCACGATGTTGGCCACCCAGCCTGCGAGCCGCAGGCCACGCGAGCGGACCGCTTCGGCGGTCAGCAACGCATGGTTGATGCAGCCCAGGCGAAGGCCGACGACGAGGATGACGGGCAGCTGCAGGTCGGCGGCGAGATCGGCCGTGTCCCAGCCGGGCACGAGCGGCACGCGAAAGCCGCCGACGCCTTCGACCAGGGCCATGTCGCCGCGCTCGGCAGTGGCACGGATGGCAGCGAGCAGCGCCGTGCGGTCGATGGCATGGCCTTCGAGCAAGGCGGCGATGTGCGGCGCGCAGGCTTCCTTCAGCACCAGAGGGCAGATGTCCTCGGGCGTGAGGCCCAGGGTCTGTGCGGCATGCAAGCGGGCCACGTCCTCGTTGAGGCCGTTGGGCTCCACGCCGGCGGCCAGCGCCTTGACCGGGGCCACGCGCACGCCACACGCCTGCAGGGCGTGCGTGAGGCCGGCCGTGATCGTGGTCTTGCCGATCTCCGTGTCGGTGCCGGTGATGAAGTAGCCCTTCACTCGATGACCTCCAGCGCGGCGAGCAGCGCATCCACGTCCGCGGCGGTGTGGGTGGCACACAGCGTGATGCGCAGTCGCGCCTCGCCCTTGGGCACCGTGGGCGGGCGAATGCCGGGCACGCGCAGGCCACGCGCTTCGAGCGCCCCGGCGAGCCTCATGACCTCGGCATTGCCGCCGACGATCAGCGGCTGCACGGGCGTCTCGGAGGCGGCCAGCCGCCAATGCGGGCGGCGCGCCAACTGGGCCTCGATGCCGCGGCGCAGGCGGGCTTGCAGATCGACCAGGGCTGCGCGACGGGCTCGGCCCAGATCGCCCTCGATCAGGTCGAAGGCGGCGAGCAGCGCGTGCGCAACGGCCGGCATGGCCGCGGTGGTGAAGATGTAGGGCCGGGCCGCCTGGAGCAGGTACTCGGTGATGGTCTCGTGCGCGACGACGAAGGCGCCCGAGAGGCCGGCCGATTTGCCCAGGGTGCCGACAAGGATCAGCCGCTCGCTGACCAAGCCGAAATGTTCGAGCGCGCCATGGCCCTGTTCGCCGAGCACGCCGAAGCCGTGGGCATCGTCGACGATCAGCCAGGCGTCGAACTCATTGGCCAGCGTCAGGATTTCGCGCAGCGGCGCGATGTCGCCATCCATGCTGAACACGGCGTCGGTGACGATCAGCTTGATCTTGGCGGTGCTGGCCATGAGCAGCGAGCGCAGCTCGGTCAGATCCACGTGGGCATAGCGCTTGATTTCAGCGCGTGCCAGGCGGCAGCCGTCGATCAGCGAGGCGTGGTTGAGCGAATCGGAGAAGACTTGCGCATCGGCGTCGCCCAGCGCCGTGACCACGGCCAGGTTGGCCATGTAGCCGGTCGAGAAGCTCAGGGCCCGTGCCTTCGGAATGTGGGCCGCGAACATGGCGGCCAGGCGTGCGTCGAGCGCCTCGTGGGCCGCGCTGTGGCCGCTGATCAGGTGCGAGGCGCCGGAGCCGGCGCCATAGCGGCGCGCGCCTTCGATCAACGCATCGCGCAGCGCGGGCTCGGCGGCCAGGCCCAGATAGTCGTTGGAGCAAAAGAGCAGCAGCTCGCGCGCCACGCCGTCGCGACCGCGCACGGTCTGGCGCGGGGCGGTGGGGGTCTCAGCCGCGCGCAGAAAGCGTGTCAGGCTTTGCGCCTCGATGGCGTCGAGCTTTTGCTGGAGGTGGTCAAGCAACATCTTGGAAGGTGGCCGTCACCGCGTGGGCCAGCCATTGCGCGGTTTCGGCGTCGATCAGGTAAGGGGGCATCAGGTAGACCGTGCCTCCGATGGGGCGGATCAGCAACTCGTGCCGACGCGCCGCGAGGTGGAAACGTTCGGCGAAGCGTTCGCCGGGCTGGGCCATGTCGAAGGCCAGGACCATACCGTGCTGGCGGAAATGGCGGATGCGATTATCCCGCGCCAGGGGCTCGAAAGCCTGACCCAGCCATGCCGCCTGCTTGCCGATCTGCGCCAGAAGGCCGGCATCGAAGCGGTCCAGCACGGCATTGGCGGCCGCGCAGGCCAGCGCGTTGCCCGTGTAGCTGTGCGAATGCAGAAAGCCGCGGGCAACGTCTTCGCTCCAGAAGCACTGGTAGACGGCCTCGGTCGTCAGCACAAGCGAAAGCGGCAGCGTCCCACCGGTGATTCCCTTGCTGAGGGTGATGAAGTCGGGCCAGTCCGCTCCGGTCTGCTCCCAGGCGAAGAAAGTGCCGGTGCGCCCACATCCAACCGCGATCTCGTCGGCAATCAGGTGTACGTCAAACTCACGCGTCAGCTCGCGCAAGGACTTCAGGTAGGCCGGCGAGTGCATGACCATGCCCGCCGCACCCTGGATCAGCGGCTCGGCGATGACGGCAGCGATGCAGCCGTGCCTGGACTCGAGCAGTGCGCGCATGGCTGCCAGCGCCTGGGCCTCATTGCCCAGGCGCGAGTCGGGCGATTGCACGATGTGGGCGCGCATGAGCAGCGGGTCGTAGGCGTCGCGAAAGATCTGGACGTCGGTCACAGCCAATGCGCCGATGGTCTCGCCGTGATAGCCGTTCTTCAGGCAGACGAACTCGCGCTTGAGCTCCATACCGCGGTTGCGCCAGCTGTGAAAGCTCTGCTTGAGCGCGATCTCCACGGCGCTGGCGCCGTCGCTAGCGAAGAAGCAGTGGCCCAGGGCGGCGCCGGTGCGCGCGCTCAGCCGCTCGGCCAGGCGCACGGCGGGTTCGTGGGTGCAGCCGGCCAGCATCACGTGAGGCAGCGTGTCGAGCTGCTGCTTGATGGCGGCGTTCAGCTGCGCATCCGCGTGGCCGAAGAGGTTGACCCACCAGGAACTGTTGGCATCGAAGTAACGCCGCCCCTCGACGTCATGGAGCCACGCACCCTCGCCGCGCGCGATGGCCAGCGGCGGCAGCACGGCGGCGCGCGCCATCTGCGTGCAGGGGTGCCAGACGGCAGCGAGGCTGCGCTTGGAAAGATCGGTCATACGGTTTGAACGCTGGCGCGCCGGAACAGGCCACGCAGGAAGCCAAAGGTCAGGCGAATCAACAGTGCCGCCAATGCAATCAACAGCACCAGCAACACGGCGAAGGCCAGAGGGTGCGCCCAGGAGAGCCAGAGCAGCGCCGGCACGAACAGGTCTCCGCCCAGAGAAAGAGCGATGTTGGAGAAGGGTTCGGGCGAGGTATTGACGGCAGCGCGAGTGCCCGTCTTGGCCGCATGTGCGGTGGCAGCCAGCGTGCCGCCCAGCAAGGCGGCGACGACGCCCCAGGTCTGCGAATCGGTGCCGAGCACGCCGGCGGCCAAGGCCGCGCCAGCGGGGATGCGGATCAGAGTGTGTACCGTGTCCCACAGCGAATCGATCATCGGGATCTTGTCGGCCAGGAACTCGATCACCATCAACACGCCAGCCGTGATCAGCACCGCGTTGTGCGCGAGCAGCTCCAGGCCTGCGGGCAGCGGCAACCAGCCCATGCGACCGACCATACCGACGATGAAGACGGTGGCGTAGAGGCGCATGCCACTGGCCCAGCCGAGCGCGGCGGCCAGGGCTAGCAGGTGGGGCAGGCCGATGTCCTTCATGACAGCCAGGGAGCCTTGACCTTGTCGAGGAAGCTGCGCACGCCGGCACGGCCTTCGTCGCTGGCGCGAATGTCGGCGATGCGCCGCGCCGTGTCGTCTCGCAGCTCGGGCGTGATGGGTGCGTGGGCCACGTCCTGCACAAGCTTCTTGCAGGCGCGCACGGCCATGGGGCCGTTGGCGAGCAAGTTTGCGAGCAACTCGTCCACCTTGGCGTCGAGGGTCTCGGCGGCCACGCATTCGTGCACCAGGCCGAGCCGATGGGCCTCGGCAGCGCCGAAGCGCTCGGCCGTGACGAAGAGGCGGCGCGACGCCTGCTCACCGAGCGCTCGCACCACATAGGGCGCGATCGTGGCCGGCAGCAGCCCGAGCTTGGCCTCGGACAGGCAGAAGTTCGCCGCCTCGGCCGCAACGACCATGTCGCACACCGAGACCAGACCCACGCCGCCCGCATAGGCATCGCCCTGCACGCGCGCGATTACGGGCACGGGGCAGCTGTAGATCGTCCAGAGCATCTGGGCGAGGCGCCCGGCGTCGGCATGGTTCTCTTCCCACGAATAGCCGGCCATGGCCTTCATCCAGTTCAGGTCGGCACCAGCGCAGAAGGCCTTGCCTTCGGCGGCAAGCACGATGGCACGCAGGGACTTGTCTTGCGAGAGCTCCATGAAGGCCGTCGTGAGCTCGGCGATCAGGACTTCGTTGAAAGCATTGCGGACTTCGGGGCGGTTTAGCGTCACGCGGGCCACATCGCCGTCTCGAACCATCCGGAGGTGCTGGTACATCTTCATTCCTTCAATGGACAGCGCCAGACCACAGCCTCAACCCGAAGTGCTGGGCATAGGGATCGAAATCGCGGTCGCGCTGAAGCAGCAGGTGGTCCTGGGCAATGCACCAGCTGGCGAGCAGCGCGTCCACCTGGCTGCGAACGGTGTGCCCCAGACGGCGCAGCTGGCGACAGTGGTCTGCAGCACGCAGCACATTGTCATGGCCACCGAGCTCCACCATCGGAAGCCGCTCGAAGGCTGCGAGCGCGCGGCGCATCTCGCTCTCGAATCGAAAGCCGCGCATGACCTCCATGAGCACGAGATCGGGGACGAGCAACAAGACCTGCCCCTCGAGCAATGCATTCACAAGCGCCCGTCGGGCAGGATTGTCCACGCCCCTGAAGTGGTCGGTCCAGACGCAGCTGTCAGCGACGAGCACGGGACTTCACTCCGCTGGCTGGCTTGATCGGGGCCGGCGTGGTCGTGGCCAGCGTGGTCGTCGCCGGCTTGGTCGTGGCCAGCGTGGTCGTGGCCGGCTTGGTCGTCACCGGCTTAGTGACCACAAGGCGGGTCGCGGCCTCCGGCACTTGGTGCGTGAGCGGCACCGGCTCGACGACGCTGCAGTGGGGCCCGCCGTCGAGCTGCTCTTCATCATGCCAACCCCAGCTGACCGTACCACCCATCTTGGCGAGCTCGCGCATGGCAGCCTGGCGCTTGAGCAGCACGAGCCCAGCCTCCACGGCCTCCTTCTTGGTCTTGAAGGCGCCGCCGGCCATGACTTCGGACATCAACTGGTCGTCGATCTCGATGTTGGTGCGCATGATGTGTATCAAGTTAACAATTTATACACACTCTACATCCGAAATACGCCAAACCGCGTTTCCGCAATCTCGGCATTGAGCGCCGCCGACAGGCCCAAGGCCAGCACGCGGCGCGTGTCGGCCGGGTCGATCACGCCGTCGTCCCACAGCCTGGCGCTGGCGTAATACGGATGGCCCTGATCCTCGTACTGCTGGCGGATTGGCGCCTTGAAGGCTTCTTCTTCCTCGGCGCTCCAGGCCCCGCCCTTGGCTTCGATGCCATCGCGCTTGACCGTGGCCAGCACGCTGGCTGCTTGCTCGCCACCCATCACGCTGATGCGCGCGTTGGGCCACATCCAAAGCATGCGGGGCGAGTAGGCGCGGCCGCACATGCCGTAATTGCCGGCGCCGAAGGAGCCACCGATGATGACGGTGAACTTGGGCACCTGGGCACAGGCCACCGCCGTCACCATCTTGGCGCCGGCGCGGGCGATGCCCTCGTTCTCATACTTGCGGCCCACCATGAAGCCGGTGATGTTCTGCAGGAATACCAGGGGCACCTTGCGCTGGCAGCACAGCTCGATGAAGTGCGCGCCCTTGTTGGCGCTCTCTGCGAAGAGGATGCCGTTGTTGGCGACGATGCCCACTGGCATGCCCTCGATATGAGCGAAGCCGCAGACCAGGGTGTTGCCGTAGCGGGCCTTGAATTCGTCGAATTCTGAGCCGTCGACGATGCGGGCGATGACCTCACGGACATCGAAGGGCTTGCGCGTGTCGGTGGGGATCACGCCGTGCAATTCGGTCGGATCAAAGGCCGGCGCACGCGGGGAGCGCAATGCCAGACGGCCCTGCTTCTCCCAGTTGATGCGGGAGACGGCCTGTCGGACCAGGGCCAGCGCGTGGGTGTCGTCCTCCGCCAGGTGGTCGGCCACGCCCGAGAGGCGCGTGTGCACGTCGCCACCGCCCAGGTCCTCGGCCGTCACCACCTCACCCGTGGCCGCCTTCACCAGCGGCGGGCCACCCAGGAAGATGGTGCCCTGGTTCTTGACGATGATGGTCTCGTCGCTCATCGCCGGCACGTAGGCGCCGCCCGCCGTGCAAGAGCCCATGACCACGGCAATCTGCGGAATGCCCGCGGCGCTGAGATTGGCCTGGTTGAAAAAGATGCGACCGAAGTGGTCGCGATCGGGGAAGACCTCGTCCTGGTTCGGCAGATTGGCGCCGCCAGAGTCCACGAGGTAGATGCAGGGCAGGCGGTTTTGCTGCGCGATTTCCTGGGCGCGCAGGTGCTTCTTGACCGTCATGGGGTAGTAGGTGCCGCCCTTGACCGTGGCATCGTTGCAGACGACGACGCATTCGATGCCTTGCACGCGGCCGATCCCGGCAATCACGCCGGCGCCGGGGGCGGCGTTGTCGTACATATTGAGTGCGGCCAGCGGCGCGATCTCCAGAAAGGGCGTACCCGGATCGAGCAGCATCTCCACGCGCTCGCGCGGCAGCAGCTTGCCGCGGGCCACGTGCTTGGCGCGCGCCGCCTCGCCGCCGCCTTCGGCAATCTTTTCGAGCCTGGTGTTCAGGTCTGAGACCAGGCTGTGCATGGCCTCGGCATGGGCCTTGAACTCCGCGCTGCGCGGATTGAGCTTGCTCTGCAACTGAGCCATGAAGTCTCCTCGTGAGTCTTGCTCAACAATTATTGTCAATCGAGTAGATCCGAGAGGATAGCGTATCGATCCCACAATCTTCAAGTCATACTTGAGTTTTACTCAATATTTGCGCAGAATCCGGACCATGCCCGCTGCCAAGCCCGTTCCCCAGCGCCGCGCCCCGGCTCGCGCCAAGAGCGAGCAACGGGTGCGCGACATCCTGCGCGTGGGCCGCGAGGTCTTCGCCGAGCTCGGCTATGAACACACGACCACGACCGAGATCGCGCGGCGAATCGGCATCTCCGAGGCCACCGTCTTCACTTACTTCAGCGGTAAACGTGAGCTGTGCGTGCGCGTGATCAGCGATTGGTACGAGGAAATCACCACCACGCTGGCCGAGGGCATGCCGCGCGAGGCCACGACCTTCGAGCAGTTCCGCTGGTTCGTTCACACGCACCTGAGCCTCTTCCTCGTCGAAGGAACAGGACTGTGCGCCTTCGTGCTCTCAGAGGGCCGGGCCAAGGGCCATGGCGAACTCGTCGACGTGCTCGTCGAGTTGCAGCGTCGCTACACAGCCCCGCTGATGGACCTGCTGGCCAGCGGCCGCGAGCGCGGCGAGCTCCGCGGCGACATCTCGCTGAGCCTCATGCGCAGCTTGGTGCTCGGCCCCATCGAGCACCTGCTGTGGGAGCGCGTGGGCACGGGCAAGAAGCTCGACGCCGAGGAAACGGCGCGCAGCCTCGTCGCCCTGGTGTGGCCGACGCTGGCCCAGCCGGAGCAGGAGCTGGCGCGCTTGCGCGAGCTGCGCCGCACACTGGCTCAGGCACTGGCTGGCGCGTAACCGGCTTCGCTCAGGGCCTCGACCCAGGCCTGGCGCGGCTTCTCGGACTGCACGCGAACCTGGCGCGCATCGCGGTCGAACTCTAGCGTCGCAGCGGCGTCCAGCGCCTTTGCGGCTTCGGTGATGGCGGCCACGCAATGGCCGCAGCTCATGTCGGGCAGATGGAACTGGTAGGACGACGATGAAGTGCTCATGTACAAGTCTCCCGCTGGGAATTAATTCTTCTCAAGCCTAAACCCTGACTTCATGGCAAGGTCAAGCGCCCCGGCCTTGCGCATCCAGTGCTTGACCTTGCCATGGTGTGAGGGTTCAACATTGCCGCCATGGAAACCGCCACCCTCACCCTCCCCGTCACCGGCATGACTTGCGCTTCGTGCGTCAAGCGTGTCGAGAAGGCCTTGCGCGCCGTGCCAGGCGTGCAGCAGGCCGAGGTCAACCTCGCCGCCGAGTCGGCCAGCGTCAGCGGCAACGCGCCGCTGACGTCCCTGAGCGCAGCGCTGCACCGCGCCGGCTACGGCGTCGCCGAGCAAGAGCTCAGCCTCGATATCGCCGGCATGAGTTGCGCGTCGTGCGTGGGCCGGGTCGAAAAGGCCTTGCTGGCCGTGCCTGGCGTGAGCCTGGCCGAAGTCAACCTCGCCAGCGAACGCGCCAGCGTGCGCTCACTGGCCGGCATGGCCCCGCAGCCCCTGATCGCGGCAGTGGCACGCGCGGGCTACACGGCGCGCGTGCACGCCACCGAGCCCGCACCCGCGGCCGCGCTGGCACGCGATGCCGAGGGCCTGACCGTGCTGGCGGCGGCCCTGCTTTCGGCGCCACTTGTGCTGCCAATGCTGCTCAAGCCGCTGGGCGTGCACTGGATGCTGCCCGCTCTCGTGCAGCTGGCCCTGGCCACGCCAGTGCAGTTCATCTTCGGGGCCCGTTTTTACCGGGCGGGCTTCGCGGCGCTGCGGGCCGGCAGCGGCAACATGGACCTGCTCGTGGCCCTGGGCACCAGCGCGGCCTACGGCCTGAGCCTGTGGCTGATGCTCGCCGGTGCGAGCGGCCATGCGCTGTATTTCGAGTCGGCGGCCGTCGTCATCACCCTGGTACGCCTGGGCAAGTGGCTTGAGGCGCGCGCCAAGCGCCAAGCAACCGAGGCGATCCGCGCGCTGCAGGCACTGCAGCCGCTCACGGCCCGCGTGCTGCGGGCCGGCCAGGAACGGGAGCTGCCGCTCGCCGAGCTGCGCCTGGGCGACGAGCTCGTTGTGCGGCCCGGAGAGCGCATTCCCGTGGACGGCGAACTGCTTGAAGGCCGCAGCGAGGTCGACGAATCGCTCATCACCGGCGAGAGCCTGCCCGTACCCAAGCAGCGGGGCAACCGGCTCGTCGGCGGCAGCGTCAATGGCGACGGCCGGCTGCGCCTGCGCTGCACCGCACTGGGCGCCGAGTCGACGCTGGCCCGCATCGCCCGCATGGTCGAGCAGGCGCAGGGCCACAAGGCGCCAATCCAACGCCTGGTCGACCGCATCAGCGCTGTCTTCGTGCCCATCGTGCTGGTCATCGCGCTGCTGACCCTGCTGGCCTGGGGCCTGGGCACGGGCGACTGGGAGCACGCGCTGCTGAACGCCGTGGCCGTTCTCGTGATCGCCTGCCCCTGCGCGCTGGGTCTGGCCACGCCAGCGGCCATCATGGCCGGCACCGGCGTGGCCGCACGCCACGGCATCCTCATCAAGGACGCCCAGGCGCTGGAGCTGGCGCACCGCGTCGCGCTCGTGGCCTTCGACAAGACCGGTACGCTGACCGAAGGCCGGCCGCGCCTGTTCGCTGCCGAGGGCGTGGGCGTGGGCGTGGGCGTGGGCGAGGGCGAGGGAGAGGAGCCCGACTTCCTCGCGCTCGCCGCCTCCTTGCAGGCCGGCAGCGAGCACCCCTTGGCCCATGCGGTGCGCGCCGCGGCTGCCGACGCCGGACTGCAGGTGCCTGCTGCCGAGGACCTGCGCGCGCTGCCGGGCCGCGGCCTGCGCGCGCGAGTGGCCGGCCGCGAGCTGGCCCTGGGCAGCACGCGCTTCATGCAGGAGCTCGGCGTGGTGCTTGGCGCTTCCTCGCTCGCGCGGGCCGCCGAACACCAGCGCGAGGGCCGCACCGTATCGTGGCTGGCCAGCGTGCAAGCTCAGCCGCGGCTGCTGGGCCTGCTGGCCTTCGGCGATGCGCTCAGGCCTGAAGCGATGGCGGCGGTGCAGGCCCTGCGCGCGCAGGGCATCGCCACTGCCTTGGTCAGCGGCGACAACCGCGGCGCGGCCGAGAGCGTGGCGCGCCAACTGGGCATCGACGAGCTGCGCGCCGAGGTCCTGCCCGAGGACAAGGCCCGGGTGGTGGCCGCGCTGCGCGAGGGCGGCCGCGTCGTCGCCATGGTCGGCGATGGCATCAATGACGCGCCGGCCCTGGCCGCCGCCGATGTGGGGCTGGCCATGTCGACCGGCACCGAGGTGGCCATGGCTGCTGCGGGCATCACGCTGATGCGCGGCAACCCCGCCCTGGTGACCGACGCCATCGAAATCTCACGCCGCACCCACGCCAAGATCCGCCAGAACCTGTTCTGGGCCTTCTTCTACAACCTTGTTGGCATTCCGCTAGCGGCCCTGGGCCTGCTCAACCCCATGATCGCAGGCGCGGCCATGGCACTGTCCAGCGTGTCGGTGCTCAGCAATGCCCTGCTTCTCAAGCGATGGAAAGGACATGCCCGATGAACATCGGCGACGCTGCGGCCTGCTCCGGCATCTCGCCCAAGATGCTGCGCCACTATGAGTCGCTGGGGCTTCTGGGCCGGGTCTCGCGCAGCGAATCGGGCTACCGCCAGTACGGCGTGCGCGAGGTCCACACGCTGCGCTTCATCCGACGCGCGCGCGATCTAGGATTTTCCATCGCGGAGATCGCCGAGCTGCTCGAGCTCTGGCAGAACCGACGCCGTAGCAGTGCCGCGGTCAAGCGCATCGCCCAGGGACACGTGGCCGACCTCGAGCGCCGCCTGGCCGAGATGCAGGCCATGAAGCGCAGCCTGCAGACGCTGATCAACTGCTGCCACGGCGACGATCGGCCCAACTGCCCCATCATCGACCAGCTGGCTATGCCATGATTCCGCCATGACCACACGAATCCTTGCCCTCTCCGGCAGCCTGCGCAAGGCCAGCTACAACACCGCCTTGCTGCGCGCCGCCGTGGAGCTGGCGCCTGCGGGCCTGACGCTCGAGCTGCGCACCCTGCACGGCATACCCGTCTACGACGGCGATCTCGAAGCCCAGGGTCTGCCCGAGGCGGTGAAGGTACTCGGCGATGCGATCCAGGCCGCCGATGCGCTGCTGATCTGCACACCCGAATACAACCACTCGATCCCCGGCGTGCTCAAGAATGGCCTGGATTGGGTCTCGCGGCCCTCGGGCTCGGGCGCGCGCATCTTCGGGGGCAAACCGACGGCCGTGATCGGCGCCACGCCGGGCGGCGGCGGCACCATGCGCTCGCAAGATGCGCTACTGCATGTATTGCGAGCCTTCGGCTCCAAAGTCTGGTTCGGCCCGTGGATGACGGTCTCGCATGCGGACAAGCTGATGGATGCGAATGGCAACCTCGCCGACGAGAAGACTCGCGAGCAACTGCGGGCCTATCTCACGGGCTTCGCTCAATTCATCGCCAAGGGCTGAAGCCATGGAGCTGCTCGAGAGCCATCTGAGCGATGTCGGCGGCCTGCCCATCCGCCGCGCCCTGCCCAATCGCGGCCGCCGCAGCGTGGGCGCCTGGGTGTTTCTCGACCATGCCGGTCCGGCCTCGCTGAGCGGCCGCGGAATGAACGTGGCCCCGCACCCGCACACGGGCCTGGCGACCTTTAGCTGGATGATCGAGGGCGAGATCCTGCACCGCGACAGCCTCGGCAGCGAGCAGGTGCTGCGCCCCGGCCAGGTCAACCTCATGACGGCCGGTCGCGGCATCGCGCACTCCGAGGAATCGCTCTCCGACCGTCTGCACCTGGCCCAGCTCTGGATCGCCCTGCCTGACGCCGAGCGTTTCTGCGCGCCAGCCTTCGAGCATCACCCGGTGCTGCCCAGGCTTGAGCGCGAGGGCTTCTCAATCACGCTGCTGGCCGGCGAGCTGCTCGGCGAAACCTCGCCGGTGACGACCTGGTCACCGCTGATGGGCGCCGACCTGCTCTGCACTGCGGCGGCGCGCACCGCGCTGCCGCTGGAGCCCGGCTTCGAACATGGCTTGATGGTGCTGGAGGGCGAGCTGCGCGTGAACGGCGAGTTGCTGACGCCCGGCCGGTTGCTCTACTTGGAGCCAGGCCTTCAGGGCTTGCAGATTGAAGCCGATGCCGCGGCGCGCGTGCTCCTGCTCGGCGGCGCGCCCTGGGCGAAGCCACCGCTGCTGTGGTGGAACTTCGTCGGCCGCACGCGCGAGGAGATCGAGCAGTTCGCGGCCGAGTGGAATGCGCTGACCGGCTTTTTCGACGGTGTGCAAGTAACGGGCTACAAGGGCGAACGCCTGATGGCGCCGCCCGTGCCGCGAATCAAGGAATAAGCGCGCCGCTCAGGCGAGGCGACCTTCCTGGAAGTCCCGCACCGCCTGCATCAGCTCGGCCTGCGTGTTCATCACGAAGGGCCCGTACTGCGCAATGGGCTCGCCCAGCGGTTTGCCCGCCACGAGGATGGCGCGCGTCGGCTCATCGCCGGCCGTCAGCACCAGCCCGTCGCTGCCCGGCGTGTTCGTGAAGATCGCCATGCGCTCGCGCGGCACGGTGCAACCCGTGTCGAACCTGAGCGCGCCGCGGTAGACGTAGACGAACACGTTGTGCGTGTCCGGCAGCGCCTGCTCGAACCGTGCGCCCGGCTCCAGGTGCAGGTCCAGATAGACCGGCTCGGTGTGCTCACGCTGCACCGCGCCCTTCACGCCATGGCTCTCGCCAGCGATCACGCGGACCTTCACGCCTTCCCGCTCGAACTCGGGAATCTCGGCCGTCGGGATGTCGCGATACCAGGGCGCGCGCATCTTGTCCTTGGCGGGCAGGTTGAGCCAGAGCTGGAAGCCTTCCATCAGACCTTCCTCCTGCTCGGGCAACTCGCTGTGGATCACGCCGCGACCGGCGGTCATCCACTGCACGCCGCCCGGACCCAGCAGGCCTTCGTGGCCGGCGGAATCGCGATGGCGCATGCGGCCGTCGAGCATGTAGGTCACCGTCTCGAAGCCGCGATGCGGATGGCTGGGGAAGCCGGCGATGTAATCGTCGGCCTTGTCCGAGCCGAAGGCATCAAGCATCAGGAAGGGGTCGAGCCGGCGCTGCAGCGGGCCGGTCAGCACGCGCGTCAGCTTCACGCCGGCGCCGTCGCTGGTGGGTTGGCCCACCACCAGGCGCTCGACGGCGCGCGGCGCCGTGACCGTGGTGGAAAGGGTGCTGCTGCTCATGGCTCGATCTCCTGTCAGTGTGATTAAAGCGTCACTTCCCCGGTCAGCTCGGCGATGCGCTCGCGCGCGGCGGCGACGGCATTCTCGGCGGCCTCGGGGCCCATATTCAGGCCTTCGAGGTAGACGAACTCCACATCGGTGATGCCGATGAAGCCAAGGAAGCGGCGCAGGTAGTTGGTCACGCCCTCATCGCTCGGCTGGCCGACATGGAAGCCGCCGCGGCTGCTGACCACATAGGCCTTCTTACCCTTGATCAGGCCTTCGGGGCCGGTCGCGGTATAGCGGAAGGTCGTGCCGGCACGGGCCACGGCGTCGATCCAGTTCTTGAGCTGGGCGGGCACGCCGAAGTTGATCATCGGGGCACCGATCACGATCACGTCGTGGGCCAGCAGTTCGTTGATCAGGGCGTCGTTCGCGGAGACGATGGCGGCTTGCGCCTCATTGCGCTGCTCGGCGGGCGTGAACAGCGCGCCCAGGGCGGCTTCGTCGAGCGCAGGATGGGGGTTCAGGCCCAGGTCGCGCACGGTCACGGTGGCGCCGGCATCGCGGCCCTTGAGCGCGTCGACGAGCTCGCTGGCAAAGCGGGTGGAGAACGAGCCCTGGCCGTCTTGGACGCGGCGGGCGCTGGAGTTGATTTGCAGGATCTTGCTCATGGTGGGCTCCTTCGGTTGAATCCAGGTGGATGGCATGGACTGAACTTTAGGTAGCATCAATCCAAGCCGGAAGCCGTCAATTTGGATAAGATTGTTCCATCGGAGGAACAATGGGTTTAGAAGCGGATGATCTGCTGCTGTACGCCAGAGTCGTGGACGCCGGCTCGCTCAGCCGTGCCGCGGAGCAACTGAGGCTGCCCAAATCGACCGTCTCACGGCGCCTCTCGGGCCTGGAGCAACGTCTGGGCGAGAAGCTGCTGCAGCGTTCGACGCGCCGCCTGACCCTGACTGACTTCGGCCAAGGCGTGCTCGAACACGCGCGCGCCGTGGCGGCCGAAGTGGATGGCGCCCTGGCCTTGGCCCTGCATCGCCAGCAGCGCCCGCGGGGGCGGCTGCGCGTGTCCATGCCCTCGGACCTGGCCCGCCTCGTGCTGGCCGGCGCCATTGCCCGCTTCGTGCAGGACTATCCGGAAGTGCACCTGGAGCTGGACCTCTCGCCGCGCCGCGTGGACCTGATCGCCGAAGGTTTCGACCTGGCGCTGCGCATCGGCGCGCTCAACACCGACTCCCAGCTCGCCGCGCGCCGGCTCACGCGACTCTCCACTTCGCTCTACGCCTCACCGGCCCATCTGGCGGCCAACGGCGAACCGCAGTTGCCCGAAGGCCTGACCAGCATGCACGCGCTCATGATCCGCAGTCGCGGCGGCGAACCCATTCCCTGGGAACTCGTACGCGGCGATCAGTCCGTCACGGTGCTGCCCGACAGCCGCACGCTGGCCAACGCGCCCGACATGCTGCTCCTGCTCGCCAAGGCCGGCGTGGGCATCGCCCCAGTGGAACACCAGATGGCTGAGCCGCTCGTCGCCAGCGGCGAACTGGTGCCGGTGTTGCCCGACTGGCAGCTGCGCATCATCGACTGCTGGGCGGTCTTTCCGGAGCGCAAACTGATGCCGTTAAAGACGCGCGCCTTCATCGAGGCGATGGGAGCGGTGCTGAAGACATGCTCGTCAGGCGACTAACGCGTCCAGCGCCTCCGCGCGGGTGAACTCCATCCGCCAGTTCGTCTCCCAGGTCCTGCCGCCATCGGCCGAAAAGGCCTGCTCCCATCGTGGATGATCGCGGTCATGGACGGTCCAGGTGAGGCGCACCTGGATCGGCCGGCCGTCGAGGGTGTCGTTGGCGAAGAACTGGCCCACGCCACCCTCGAAGCAGCCGACGACGGGCACGCCGAGCGTGGTCGGGTCGCGGCCATCGAGCCACCAGATCGACCAGCCGTTCTCGGCGTCGAAGGAGCGCACGGCCGCGGCGCGGTAGCTGCCGGTGGGCAGTTCCAGCACGTTGTCCTCGACATTGCCAAAGCCGCCGAGGATCTTGCGCGTGCTGGAGAAGCCTTCGAATTCGACCCACTCGGTGCAGCCGTCCAGGCGCGACTTGAGGCGCCGGTGCTGCACGTGCCATTCGCCGATGGCGAAGTCGAAGTCGCGGGCCCCGCTGGGAAGATGTCTGAGGTTCATGGTGGCTCCCTGGGCAAAGATCAACCCTTGCCACGATAGCCAGGGGCTGCGTCAGGATTTGTCAGGAGCGCTCGTCCTCGTCACTGCTGCTGCGCGCCGGCCAGCATCTCCATCATCTTCTGATGAATCATGTTTACGGCCTTGAGCGGCCTGATCATCACCTTGAAGTCTGTGACCTGCCCGGCCTCGTTCCAGCGGAGGATGTCGACACCGTTGACCGCGATGCCCTCAATCTCGACCTCGAATTCCAGCACCGCGTCGCGCTCGCCGACCACCTCGCGCACATAGCGGAACGACGCATTGCCGAAGACAATCAGCGCGGAGCCGAGGTACTGCATCGCCACGGCCCGGCCGCGCTGCGGCGTGTGGACGATCGGCGAGTGGAAGACCACGTCATCCGCCAGCAGGGCGCCCAAGCCCTTCGGACTGCGACTGCGGACGATTTCGTGCCAGGCGTCCAGGGCGGATGTGCTCATATCCGGATCATGTTCCCACGCCCCGAGTAAGCAAACATGGGCGTCTGCACTTGGCACTCGCCGATGCGCTTGCACATCGGCCTGGAGGTCTCGATCACCTCGCGCTCCACATGCCGCACGAAGACCTGCTCTAGAGATTCATTGCCCTTGGCCGCGCTCAGGCCACGCAGCAGCCGCGAGGTGAACAGGCCGCCGTTGGGCGGATCCTCGAGCGAGACCTCCTCGGGCTTGGAAGCTGCGAGGATGGCGATGTGGCGCGTGGCAAGGGCCGCGTTGTTGCGGGCCGCCTCGGCCATGGCGGCAGGTTCGGGCGATGCTTTGCCTGGGCTGGTCTGCACGCCGCTGGCACTGATGATGGCGCTGGGCATCATCTTGGCCACGCCGCCGCTGTGGCAGGTGTCCACGACCAGCACGACACGGCGAGCCGGCAGGTTGGCCACCAGGCTCTGCAGCTGCCAGAAATCCAGCGCGTTCGGGTCGTTCGGGCCGGCAAAGTCATAGAGCACGGGCATGCCGAAGCCCGAGGGGCAAAGGTCCTTGTCGCCGCCGTGGCAGGAGAGCGCGATCAGCACGAGGTCGTCTTCCTGCGTGCGCGCTGCGAACTTCATGAGCTCCTGGCGGATGGCCCCGCTGGTGGCCTGGGCGTCGAACAAGGTTTTGACGTCTGCGGCCTCGAAGCCCATGCCGTGCAAGGCCCCCTCCATGTTGGCCATGTCGTCGCGCACACCGTTGAGATTGCCGACCCGCCAGTCGGGCAGGCGCTGGCGCACGGCCGCGTAGTCGGATACGCCGACGAGCAGCGCGAACTTGCGCCGCGGCGGCGGCAGGGGTGCGTCGGGCGTGGGCGGCGGGGCCTCGGAGGGCAGCACGACCGGCTTGGCGCCGAGCACCAGAGGCGGCGGGGCCTGCATGAGCTCGACCATGCGCTCGGGCGTGAGCGCGCGCAGCGAGGCGGCAATGCGGCCGGCCAGCTCGGCCGCAGCCTTCTCGGCGGCCTGCTCGAGCGAGCGGCGTTCGCCGAACTCCTTGGTCTGCGGGGTCAGCGTCGCTGCCATTCGGCCCACGCCGGTCTCCGCAGCGAGGATGCTGCGGCCCACGAAGACGCGCGCCTCCAGCCGCACCTCGCCCATCACCATGTCGCTGCCCGGGCGAGGCCGCACGTTGCCGTAGAGCGAGAAGACGAGCGAGAAGCCGGCGTCGGGCGCGAAGGTCACGATCATGTTTGGCGCCTGGTCCAGCAACTGGTAGCTGCGCGCGTCGGGCTGGACCACGCGCAGCCCGAGCTTGAGAAACTCGGCCTCCAGCGCGCGCGTGGCCGCGGCCACGCTGGGGTCGACGCGCGAGGGTGCCGTGGCGTTCTCCTTGCGGTAGAGCACGGTGATGAGGTCGGTGCGTGGTGGGCCTATCGTGGAAGCGGGAGCAGGGGCAGGAGCAGCTATGGGGACCGGCGCTGCCGCCCACGCGCGCAGCGGCACCAGGCTTGCGCCCCCCAATAGCTGCAGGGTACGCCGGCGTGTCGTTCTGGCTTTGCCCATGCCTCACTCCCAGCGCGTCTTGCGCAATGATCCGTCGGTGATGATGGCGAAGTCGCCTTCTTGCATCTGGAGGTCGGCCACCTTGGAGATCACATTGCACTGGCTGGTATCGGTGGCCACGCTGGCGCAGTGGATCAGGGCCACAGGCTTGGTGCTGGCGAAGACCTCGCGGTCGCCGAGCTTCACCACCTTTGGCCGGAAGACCACGAATTCGTCGTCGGCCTGGAAGCCCTGCGCCTGGCCGCCGACGATGCCCACATCGGCCCCGTCGATAGCCAGGACGGTGGCCTGCGGGCGCAGAATCGATTCGATGCGCTGGCCGGCGAGCACGAAGGCGCGGCGCAGCGCGTACTGGTAGTCCACGGCAAGCCTGTTGCGGATGGCCGGATCGCCGGGGCTCTCGCCGGGTGCGAGCACCGTGCGGTCGCCGCTCACGAGGCCCGTCTTGCCCTCCACCTGCACGGCGGTGCCGAAGAGATACTTGCCCGTGTACACGTCCTTCATCTGCACCGAGAGCAGCACGCCTGTGAACGCAGCCTGCATGCCGCCCTCGAGCGGCTTGAACTCCTGCGTGGCGGAGATGATCTGCGCGTCGATGACGATGTCGGCATGCTCGGCCGTGACCGTGGAGCGCAAGTCGTAGACCTCGAAGCGGCGGCTCTTGAGGATGGTATCGGTGAACAGCCGCGTGAGGCCAGAGGGGCTGATGTCCACGAGCCGTGCCATCTCGGCCGGGAAATGCGGCTTGGAACCCGCGCTGTCGTCAAAGCGCAGCATGTCCACGTAGACCTTGGTCATGCGCCCTTCCTTGAGCAGGCGCAGCCGGCCGTAGTCGGCGCCCGAGGGCATGGCCAGGCTCTGCACGGTATCGACCTTGGCCTGCGCCATGGCGTCGAAGGCGAGCAGCAAGGCCGCCAGCAGCATCCATCGAAGACTCATTTGCTCTCCTTCTTGGCACCAGATTTAACGGCTGGCGGCACCTTTGCCGCAGGCTTGGCCACCTCTGTCGTGGCTGCCACTGCCTTGGGCTTGGCAATGGCCGTGAGCAGCTTCTTGCAGGCTTCGGCCGCGGTCTCGTAGGCGTAGAGCGCGTCCGCCGTGGCCATTGGCTTGATGCGCGCGTCGCCGACGTACAGCGTGGCGTAACGTGCCGGTGTTTCCTTGTTGGCGAAGATCAGGCGCATCAGCTGCGCATCGCTCCAGTCCTTGTACTTGGCGCTCACCAGCTGCTGCACTTTGGACACGGGCTTGGTGTCCAAGGTGGCGCGGTCGCGATAGTCGTTGGCCAGCAGTCGCGCGGCCAGCAGCTGTTCGCGTTCGCTGGGACCGGGCGACTCCAGGGCCGTGTAAAAGCTGAAGTTCTCGCCCATGTTGGGATCGTCGAAGTAGTGATTGGCGAACTCTTCGCGCTCGTCCTTGGTGGTGGTGGCGTCGAGCATGCGGCCGGCCTCGGCGCGGTCGCATTCGCCCACGCGCTGCAACAGTCCGGGCGAATCGCTGCGGAACAGCGCGCCCTTGAAGAGCTCGGCGGACTCGCCGCTCCTGGCCAGCTCGGCGAACACGTCCTTGGCGGAGGGCTCCTCGCTGCTCTTGTCGCCCAGTGCATAGACGAAGTTGCGCTTGCGGCTAAAGAGGTTGCTCATGAAGCTGCCCTCCGTGCTGAGCGCGATGCCACTGGTGGCCGACTGCACCGTGACCGTCATCAGCGGGCCCGCCGCGCGCAAGAAGTCGAAGATCAGGGGCATGGACATGACGAACTCGACGAGGCGCTTGTCCTTGGCCATGTCGCCCACGTTCTGTACGAAGTTGGCCATCAGCGCCCCGAAAGCGGCGATGCCGGTCATCGTTCGCAGGTAGGCCTTGGAGCGCAGCACCACCTCGTCGGCCTGTGTGCGATAGCTCGAGAAGGCCTCGGGCTGGGCCCGGCGCAGGTAGTTGAGCGCGAGGTTCTGAGCCGCCATGTCCTTGGCGAAGTCCTTGACGCTGAGTTTGCCGAGATCCCGGGCGACAAACTTCATGTCGTCGCCGTTGAGCGTGTCGCCCAGGGCCTCGCTGCTGCCGCCCTTGTTGCGATCGGCGATGGCGGCAAACAGGAGCGTGGCGGCCTTCTCGCGCTGCTCGATCAGAGACTGGTAGTCCTTGCGCAGGCCCTCCATGTCCTTTTGCGCACGCTCCAGCATCTTGTCCGATACGCGCGCGCCCACCACCAGGGCCGCCATGGTCACCACACGCCGCGCCTGCTTGGCGTCCAGGCCCAGCGGCGAGGGCAAGGTGATGGTCTCGGCGGTGAGGTCCACGGAGTCCTCGACGAGCGCCTGCAAGTGGTCGTTGAGCGCCTGCGTCGCGGCATTCGCAGCGACCTGCTTGGCGAGCTTGAACGCCGCCTGGATGGCCTGGTCCTGCAGCACCTTCATGACGTCAAAATTGCCGCTCGTGGCTGCCGCTACGCCCGAGTCCGCCGCGCCGACGAGGGAGGCCAGCTGTAGAGCCGCGCGGCGGTCTCGTGCAAGGCGCTGGATCTCGCGCAGCGTGAAGATCAGTTCGGCACCTGTGACCGTGCGCTTGAGGAACAAAGGCGCGAGCTCCGGCGGAAGCGGGGCTTGGGCGGCCGCTTGCTGCTGCAGCTGGTTCAGGTTGTTCTGCTGCGCGGGCGTGCCCCTGATGATCTCGCCGGCCTTGTTCAGCAGGTCAACCGGGCTCTGGGCGGAGGAGGTGGGCGCCAGTAAGGCGGTCAGCAAGCCAAGGCCGACGATCCCGGTCGTGCGGGCGACGCTGCGCTCGATCTGGGCTGGGCTTGCACTCATGCTAACTCCACGGCTCGACGCAGTAGATGCTAGCTATCGGCGCTCCCGGTGCCTAGGGGAAATTGGCCGCGAACCCTCAGGCTGAGTGGGAGGCTTCGTCCACCAGGGCCATACAGCGCTCTTCGTGCTGGCTGATTTCGGCCAGGGTCACCTCGATGTCATCGAGCTGCTGCTCGAGTTGCCGGCGGTGCTGGCGCAGCACCTCGAGAAAGGCACGGGCCTGGGCCACGCTGTCGCCGTCGCTGTCGTACATGTCCACGAGCCCCTTGATCTCCTGAAGCGACAGCCCCAGGCGCTTGCCCCGCAGCGTCAGCTTGAGCCGGGTGCGGTCGCGCTGGTTGTAGACGCGGTTGCGCCCTTCCCGGCCAGGCTCGATGAGGCCCATGTCCTCATAGAAGCGGATGGCCCGCGGCGTGATGTCGAACTCGGCGGCAAGCTCGGTGATCGTGTAGCGGGGCGTGTCCGTGGCGGCGCTCATCGTGATAATCGGGGTCTTGACGTTGACGTAAACGTAAGTCTATGGCCAATCCACGCGAATCCGAACTTCATTACCCCCTGGGCGATACGGTGCCCGCGCCCGGCGAGGTGCTCGACATCCAGCCCGGCGTGCGCTGGCTGCGCATGGGCCTGCCCTTTGCACTGGACCACATCAACCTCTGGTTGCTGCGTGACGAGATCGACGGGCGCCCTGGCTGGACCATCGTCGACTGCGGCATCGCCAGCGATCCGACCCGCGCCGCCTGGGAGCGCATCTTTGCCGAGCAGCTCCAGGGCCTGCCGGTGCTGCGCGTCATCGTGACCCACTTCCACCCCGATCATTTCGGCCTCGCCCACTGGCTGACGGAGAAGTGGAGCTGTCGGCTGTGGATGAGCGCCACCGACTACCACCTCGGCAAGCTGGCCAGCAGCTCGACCGTGGGCATGGGCGGCGCGGCCGCCGCCGACTTCTTCGCCAGCCACGGGCTCACGGATCCGGACTCGCTGGAGAAGATCCGCGCCCGCGCCAGCTACTACCCGGGCATGGTGCCCAAGGTGCCGGCCAATTTCCGCCGCATCATGGACGGCGACCGCATCGCCATCGGCGGGCACGACTGGCACTGCATCGTCGGCCACGGCCACTCGCCCGAGCACATGAGCCTGCACTGTCCAAGCCTGGGCCTGCTGATCTCGGGCGACATGGTGCTGCCGCGCATCTCCACCAACGTCTCCGTAGTGGACGTGGAGCCCGAGGCCGATCCGCTGGGGCTGTATCTCGCCTCGCTCGCGAGGTTCGACAAGCTGGCTGGGGGCACGCTCGTGCTTCCGGCCCACGGCAAGCCTTTCACCGGCTTGCACCAGCGCATCGACCAGCTCCGTGAGCACCACGACGAGCGCCTGGCCGAGGTCATGCAGGCCTGCGCCGAGCGGCCCTGCAGCGCGGCGGACCTGCTGCCCGTGCTCTTCAAGCGCAAGCTCGATCTGCACCAGACGACGTTTGCGATGGGGGAGTCCGTGGCACACCTGAACTCGCTCTGGCTGAGCGGAAAGCTAACGCGCGGCCTGGACGCGCAGGACGTCTGGCGCTTTAGGGTTTGAGCCCGAGCTGGAATCGATCGCGCAGTGCGGCGAGATCGGCAGGCTTCCAATGCAGGTCCGCGGCCTTGAAGTCGCGTTCGTCGGGCGTGTGCATCAAGAAGGCCTGCATCTCGTTGATCATGAGCTCTTCGTTGCGCACGTCGTAGCCCTGGGCGCCGAGGTAGGCGCGCCAGGCCTGCCGCTCGCCCTCGCTCATCAGCTGGCGCCAGAAAAAGGCGCAATGCGCGCGATAGGCGGCATCGGTGAAATAGCGCCCGTGGCTGAGCTCATGACGCAGCACCGAGGCGCGCCGTGCGGGGTCCACGCCTTCGTCTTGCGGCGTTGAACGATCGTCGGGCTGGACGGCGCTGAAGGTGACGAGCGCACCCGGCTCCACGCCCGAGACCAAGCCGCCCTGCCCTTGAGCCAGCAGGCCTGCAGCCAGGAGCGCAGCGCGCAGGCGCTGCTCTTCGGCATTGAGCGCCACCTGCTGCGCGAGCGCAAGGTTGAAGAAGCGGGCCAGGCCTGAGGCGGTGTAGTCGTGGCCGAAGAAATAGGTGGCGGCGTTGTCACCCCCCTTGGCGATCAGGTCGGCCAGCGCGGCATCGTCGGGCACATGGTCGCGGCTACCGTCGCCCTTTTCGATCAGGGCCGCCGCGCGGTTCAGGGCGCGTCCTTGGGCCAGCAGGTTGGGAAACTCCAGCACGAGCACGGCGGGCTGGCCGCGCAGCCGCACCAGCCGCCATTGGCCGTCGCTGCGCCAGGCGAGCAGTTCCTCGAAGGATTGCTCGGACAGCGCGCCGGGTGCCGCCTGCAGCGGCGCCGGAGCCTGTGCCGCGACGGCTTCGGCCGGCGCCGGACGGTAGTGCCAGGCCAGCGCACCGGCCAGCGCCATCAAGACGGCGCCGCCACCCGCGAGCGCAGCGCTGCGATTCAACGCGTCGTGACGATGGTGACGCGGCGGTTCTCGGGCGCGTCCACCTTGGCCTTGTTCATGGGCTCGGACGAGCCCATGCCCACGGCAGTCAGTCGCTCGGCGAGGATGCCCTTGCCGACGAGGTACTCGACGACCGATTGGGCGCGGCCCTGCGAGAGGCGCTGGTTCGCATCGGCATCGCCGCGCGCATCCGCATGGCCTTCGACTCGAAAGCTGAAGCCAGCGAGGTTGTCGGACTGCAGCGCGCGACCCAGGGTGTCGAGCAGACCCTTGGTCTCGGCGCTGAGCTCCGTCGAATTGGTGGCGAACGTGATCAGCAGGCTGGCCTTGCCTGGGCCGGTCTTGGCTGGTGCGGCGGGCGGACCGTTTTGCTTGGTCTTGAAGCCGCGCGTGGCGCCGGTGGCGATCTCGGGCGGCGCGATCGAGAGCGCGTCGATCAGGTTGGCCTCGGTCACCTGATTGCCTTTGAGCACGGGGTTGGCCGGATCATCGGCCGCCAGGGCCGCCAGGGCCGGCAGCGCCAAGGCCAAGGCGAGAAGAGCGGGAGCGAGCAGCTTGAGCATGGCGGTTCCTTTGTCAATCGGCTGGCAAGTTGTTCAAGCGTATCAGCGGGCTTAGAGCAGGTCGAGCTGGCGGAACTCGAAGAAATAATCGCCCCCCTCGAAGGAGCCCTGGGCCGCGCCATACTGTGGACGCTGCGGCAGCTCGCGCGCCACCGAGAAGCGGATGCGCTCGAACAGATTGCCCCCGAGCTGCCAGGCCGTGACCTGCTCGAGATTGCGCATGAGCGACCAGGCGAACAGCGAGTGGCCGCCGCGGCCGGCGTCGAACACCGGCTCGTTACCGCCCGAGGACATGACCACGGCAGCGCGGCGCGAGAGCAGCTCGGCCGGGTTCACGGCACCCGAGGCGCCGCGGATCTTGGGCCCGCTGACCAGAGCACCCGAATAACAACTGTCGGAGATCAGCGCCACCTGGCGCGCGCCGACCTGCTGCACAAGCCGTCCGATATCGGCATTGGAAATCCAGGTCTTGGCCTGGTTGGCGTCGGCGCTGGCCGGCAGCCAGTAGCCCTGGCCGGTGGCATCGACTTGGGCGCCGTGGCCGGCGTAGTAGATGATGACCGAGTCCTGCTCGCCGGCCTCCAGGGCCAGGCGGTTCAAGGTGGCGATCATCTGCTCCTTGCTCGGGTTGTCGAGAACCACGGTCTCGTAACCAAGCTGGCTGCTCAGCGTCTGGGCGACGGCATGCGCGTCGGAGCCGGCGTTGGCCAGCGCTGGGATGCTTTTGTCGGTGTACGCACTCTGGCCGATCAGAACGGCAATCTTGCGGCGGATCTCGGGCAGGGCCGCGGACTTGACTTTGCGCGACGAGAACAGCGGAGCTGGCGCGGGCTCGGGCAGCGGCGTTGCGGCCAGCACGGGCGCGGGTGCAGGAGTCGGTGCCGCGCCCGGTGCAGTTGCGGGCGCCGCGCCCGGTGCAGGTGCAGGAGCCGGCGCGGCAGCCTGCTGCGCCAGTTGGCGACGCGCCTCGATCTTCAGCGCTTCCGTCACCAGGCACAGGCCCGCGGACGCTTCCTTGAGGCTCTTGCAAGGTGGCACGTCGGCCGCGGCCGGATCGGCCTCGAGCTGGGCCAGGCCATTGCCGAGCACCTGGTTCATGAAGGTCACGCGGGCCCCCAGGGTGTCGGCCACGAACTGCGGGGTGAGGCTGGCCAAGGGCAGGCTGTCGAAGTTCGGCGCGGCGCCACTCTGGGGCGCCAGCGGCGGCGGGGTGAGATCGAGCAAGCCCGCGCTGGCGGCATGACCGGTGCCGTCCGTCAGCACGACGCTGCGGCCTGGGCCTGAACTGGCTCCTGGGATGGCTCCTGGGATGGAGTTGGGGCTGAAATCGGGGCTGAAATCGGGCTGGGATTGCATGCCGTTCGTGGCCTGAACGGCGGCCTGGGCCTGTGCCACGGCGGACCCCGGGTCCACGATGCCCAGCGCCGTGGCATTGCCGGGCGCCTGCACGAACTGGTAGTTCGTGGCGCTGAGCCCACTGCCGGTCAGGGCGTATAGGCCGCCAACGGCACTGCTGGCCACGCCAGGCGTGAAGACCAGGACGCCCGTTGTAACCGCGGCCTGCGTGTCGCCCGCGACGAAACCATTCACACGGCCACCAAACACGGGAAACGGCGCACCGACTTGCACGGCCGTGGGATCGGCCATGTAGGTCAGCGTGGCGGGCGTGATGCTGGCCGTGAGCGTCGGCAGCACGAGCTGGTAATTGCCCGCATCGGCGCCACTGAGTGAATAGCCGCTCAGCAGCACGGCCTTGTTGTTGCCCGTGTTGCGGTCGACAAAGGCAGCGCTGCCATTCTGCAGCGTGAGCTGGTCCTTGCCGATCGGTGTGACGCTGCCGGCGCTGATGGTGGCGGAGACTCCGCCGTCATAGACCTTGTTCTGCACCGTCGCAGTGAAGCTGATCAGGGCGGGCGTGATGCTGGCCGTGAGCGTCGAGGGCAGGAGCAGGAGGTAGTTGCCGGCATCCGCGCCGCTGAGCGTGAAGCCGCTCAGGCTCACGGGCTTGTTCGTGCCAACGTTCTTGTCGGAGAAGCTGGCCGTGCCGGCGTTGAGCGTGACCTGGTCGTTGCCCAGCGCCGTGATCGCGCTGGCGCTGATCGTCGCCGTCGTGCTGCCGTCGTAGGTCTTGTTGGCGGCTGTGGCGCGCAGGCCGATCGTGGCCGGCGAGATATTGGCCGTGATCGGACTGTTCGAGGCCGCAAACTGGTAATTCGAGGCCAGGCCGCCGTTCAGGCCGTCGCTGAGCTGGTAGCTCGCGCTGACGGTCTTGCCGTTGCCAACGTTCTTGTCGGAGAAATTGCCGATACCGGCGACGCCGACCGTCTCGGTGCCGACGAAGCCGGTGATGGCGCCCACGGTCAGCGCGGCCTGGGTCGTCGCGTCGTAGACCTTGTTGGCGGCGGTGACCGTGCCGCTCAGCAGAGCCGGCGTGATGTTGCCGACCGTGGCGCTTTGCACGATATAGCCATAGACCGGGTGGCCGGTTGCATCGCTGGCGCTGAGCGGGCTTTGCAGGGCGAAGACCACGGGCTTGGCGGTGCCGGCATTCTTGTCAAGGAAGGAAGCGCTGTAGTTTGCCGGCGCCGCCGCGTAATCGCCGGGAACGCTGAGCGTGAGCTTGAGGTTCTGCACCGTCGCCGTCGTCGTGCCGTCATAGGCGCGAGGTGCCACCGTACCAGCAAGATTGGCGTACTCGAGCGCGGCACTGACGATGCCGTTGCCCACGTCATTGGCCCAGTCGCTAGGGCCATTGGTGGCGCTGTATCGCACGAAGCTGTAAGACAAGCCGCCAAGACCGAGATTGCCCGGGCTCGTGGCATCGGCCAGGTAGACGATCCACCGTGCCCCGCTGAGGCTGAAGACGTTGGCACCGGCCTGGTTGACGAAGCTCTGCGCAGGGCCGCCGGCGCTGGCGCCGTCGATCTGGATGCCGGTCCCCGAAGCCGCGCCGGCCGATAGGGTCAGTGCGCCCTGCAGGGTGATGTTCTGCGCATGCAGGCCGAGCTGATTGGAGGACCAGAGGTAGCCGCCGTTGATGACGAGCGAACTGTCGCTCCTGGCGTCGAAGGTGGCCGTCTCGCCCATCATGCTGACGTTCTGCAGCAGCATGCCGCCGCCTGTGGCGTTGAGCGCGAGTCCACCCGTGCCAACGTTGACCATCGAGCCGCTGCTGGATCCGAGCAAGGCCACCGCCTGGGAGCCGCCCGCGTTGTTGGCGCCGTTGATCTGCACCGTGCCACTGCCCACGCTGAGGACGTTGTTCGCGGTGCCGGGCGCATTCACGAGCACGCCGTAGCCGGTTCCGGTGGAACTGCCCGTCAGGACAAGGCCGCTGGAGGTCGAGAGGCTCAACGCCGAATTGCCACCGTTGAAGTCCAGTTCCAGGCCGTTGATGCCGCCCGTGCCCGAGAGGGTCGCTGAGAGTCCGGAGGAGATGTTGACGGATCCAATCAGCACACCGGTGCCGGCAGACGAAGTCCCCTTGATCAAGATGCTGTTGCCGTAGACGTTGTTGGCTGAACCTGCGACGTCGAGGGCCACGCCACGTCCGCCTGCCACCGAGGTCGTGCCGGAGATGTTGACGTTGCCGGCCCCCGCGGACAGCGTGGTGCTGGTCATCTTCACGCCATCCGGCGTGCCGGCATGCCCCGATCCGGTCAGGGCGATGTTGCCGCCGCCCGTGGAGATATTGGCGCTGCTCAGCACGATGCCGCCCTGGCCGCTGCCGCCGGCATTGAGGTTCACATTCAGCGACCCGAGGGACGCCGTCGACATCGTCGAGTTGTTGATGACGATGTCGCCGGCCGCGTTCAAGGTCAGCGCGGCCGTGCTGCTCAGAGACGGGCTGATGGTGGCGCCGGCCACCGTGATATTGCCGGCCTGGCCGCCGCCCGCGCCGGTCGAGACTGTCACGTTCGTGCCCTGCTGCAACGCGCTCGCAATCGTGGCCGAGGCCATCGTCGCGCTGTTGGCGGTGGCCGTGAACGTGGCGACGTTGTAACCGGCGTCGCCGACGGCGTCCGAAATCGTGATGTCGTAGGGGTCCAGCAGCCAGGTACCGGCCGCGCCGAAGGGCGCCGACACGTCCAGGTGCGTGGGCCTGGCATCAAGCCAGTGACCCGAGGTCTCGATAAGGCCGCCCCTGCCTCCCTGCGCGCCGCCGCAGGCGCTCAAGGAGCCGTAGGCACGCGTGGCCACATTGCCCCAGAGCACGATGTGGCCCCCATCTCCCTGGGCGATGGCATCGGCACTGATGCTGGCGCCTGGCGCGAAATACACACCGTCCGCGTTGGGCACGCTGGCGTCCCGGCCTTGCGCGCCGCCGCCCACCAGCACCGTGCCGCCGCCCTGGGCGCCGCTGGCGCTGACATTGGCGCCGTCTTGCAATTCGATCTCGCGCCCCAGCAGCTTGACCGTGCCGCCCTGCGCGCCGTCGGCGCTCGTGCGACTGCCCACAGCCAGGGTCAGGCGGCCATCGGCCTGCAGCACGATGTCCTGCGCCTCGACGATGCCTTGCTGGTTGACCGCGGCCGCCATCACGTCCACGCGGCCCGCGCTCAGCGTGCCCAGGTTCATGGCCTGGCCCGTCGGCGCGCTCACCTTGACCGCGAGGTTGGGTGCGCCCGTGTCCACGAGCTCCACGCTCGCGCCGGCGGCCAGCACGATCTGGCCGCCGGGAGCGGCGATCAGGCCCTCGTTGCTGACGCTCGACGCAATCAGGGCCACGCGCCCGCCCGTGCTGCTACGGATCTCACCCTGGTTGACGATGCCACCGCCCGTGCCACTGAAGACATGCCTTCCGGCCAGCCAGCCGTCGTTGGCAATGTTGAGGGTGGAGGTCACGAGGCCGGCCACGTCCACGCGCGCATGGGTGCCGAACAGCACTCCGTTGGGATTGAGCAGCCACACCTGGCCGTTGCTCGACAAGCTGCCCAGGATGCTGGACGGGTCGTTGCCGCTGACACGGTTGAGCACGCTCGAGCCGCTCGAGGGCTGGTTGAAGCGCACCGCGCTGTCGGCGCCAATGGAGAAGCTGCGCCAGTCGAGGATGGTGTTGGCGCTGCTCGTGACCGTCAGCTGCTTGCCGTTGGTCTGCGCGCTGGCCTGCCCCGACACCACGCTCATGTTCGTGGGCAACTGGGTCTGGGCCTGGGCTTGCAGCGATGCCGCAAGCAAAAGTGCCGGGAGCGCCTTGAGCTTGAAATGTTTCATGGCCTCAGCCTCACTGGAATTCGTAGGCGGCCTGCACGTGCAGGAAGGTATCGTTGCGACGGGTCGAGGTGCCGGTCTTGAGCGCGTCGGCCAAGTCCAGGCGCACGGACCAAGGCCCGTCGGACAACCGCGCGCCGACGCCCGCCGAGGCGAGATTGCAGCGGGTCTGCGAGCCCCTGCAGGCGCTGCCCAGGTGGTTCCACACTCGGCCGGTATCGCCAAAGACCAGCAGTTTCAGGTGGCGCAGCCAGCCCTGTGCGCTGCCGAGCTCGGGCGTGCGCAGCTCCGCCGAGCCGAACAGGGCCGAGTCACCGGTCACTTCGCGCTCGGCATAGCCGCGCACCGCATTCGCGCCACCCAGGCCGAACTGCTCGCCCGGCACCAAGCCCGAGCCTGTGCCCTGGCCCGCACCGCGCCAGCCAATCTGCCAACCGGCCGAAAGGTCCATCTGCCCCATGACGTTCAGGCGCACCAGCTTGTAGTCGAGCGGCGCGCCAGAGCGGATCGCCGCCACATCGGCCGCCTGTCGGTGCGAGCCGAACAGGCCGGTGTTGCTGGCGAAACTCAGCTGCAGCGCAAACGGCAGGGCACCGCTCCATTGCGCCTGGTATTCGAGCGCGATCGGGCTGACCGAGACGCTCGCGCCCGAGCTGCCGCAGGCGCCGGCGGGCAAGCCGGTGATCGTGCAGTTGTTCAGGTAGTCGCGCCAGTCCATGCCAGCGGCGAGGCGCTGCGAGAAATCACCGCTACGCGGCAGGGCGCCACCGAGGCGCAGGCCGAGCACGCGGCCCTTGCCGGTGAACTGCAGGGGGCCGGCAGCCGTGCTGGTGGTCCCACCGTCCACGTCCGACCAGGCGGCCGCAACATCGAGGGCCAGGCCTGCGCCGTACAAGGGTGTGTGTAGATTGCCGCTGAGCACCGCAACGGCACCCGGCTTTTGCGGCGCGATCTGCGCTTGCAGATTGAGGGTGCTGTCACCGCCGAAGAGATTGGCCTGCTGCAGGCCGAGGTTGGCGCGCGAGCGGCCGGTCTGGGGATTGCCAGTGTTGTCGGCGCTGACGCTCCAGCGCCGCTCCGGCTGCTCAGTCACAGCCACACGTGCATCGATCTCGCCGGTCTGGGCGCCCGGCTCAAGCGTGACAGCCAGCTGGCGCGCCGGATTCTGGTTGGCCAGCGCGACCTGCGCATCGATGCGCCGAGTCTCGGGCGTCACGCCGGGTGTGAGCGCCGGCACGCTACGCAGCACGGCGGCCGTGGCATCGCGCTGGTTGCCAGTGACGACAATGTGCGAGATGCGCCCTTCGAAAACCGTGAGCGCCACCACGCCGACCTCGCGCTGCTCCTGGGGCGGCACGATCACGATCACGCCGCCATAGCCGGCCTTGACATAGGCGGCCTGCAACGCGGCAGCGGCATGCTTGAGCTCGGTCAGGCTGCGCGAACCCTTGTAGGGCTCGAGAACTGCATCGACTCCGGCGGGCTGCAGCAGCGTGTTGCCGCTGACATCGAAACGCTGCACCTGCAGCCGCGGCGGCCCATCGGTCTGGCCCCAGGCAGCCGCGGCGAAAGCACAGGCCAGCACGGCGGCGGATATTTTCTTCATATGGCAGGACCCTATCGATTGACGAGGGTGCCGAACGTTTCTTCAGCGCGGGCTCAGGGCGCCCGCACACGGCGCGCACTCTATGGAGACGGTCGGCGAGAACGTGCGCGCAGTGTAGCGATGGCCCAGCGACTCCCGCAGTCTATTCAAATCAGCAATCAATCCCTTGTTTCAAGGAGCATTTACAGCTTCTAGCCGGCGCCCTTCAATTGTGCTGTTCGCCAGTCTTGGAGAAATCGCGGTCAGCAAGCAGGATTCACCTGACTTGCCGATGCCCCCGATGTATTTATCGTCTCGATTGCGAGCCCATGAAAATGGAGCGCCTATATCGAAACATTCTTGTCTCGCAATCCCGACTGTCAAAGAGCCTTCGCGGTGATACATTGCCGCCCTGTTCTTTCGGATAGATCTATCTCAAGGAAATCCATGGAAATGCAGGTCGTGTCGGCGTGGTTGGAGCCGTTGTCCGGTGAGGCTTGCGGTCCCGACATGGAATACGACCCCAGTTTTATGGAACTGGGTCAGTCAGCCGCGGGTAAACCCGAAACTCAATTCGGTCCTGCGGAGCCGCCGTCCTGGCCGTTGGTCCGAGAGCAGGCCGAGTCGCTTTTTGGACAGACGCGCGATCTGCGAGTGGCCATTCTTTGGGCGCGCGCCGCCATCAATACCGAGGGCCTGGAAGGTCTGGCGCCATCGCTGACACTGCTGCACGGCCTGCTGGCGAATTTCTGGGATGAATTGCATCCGCGACCCGATCCCGACGATGGCGATACCTTTGCGCGCGTGAGCCTGCTGGCGAGCCTGGATTCTCTGGACGGGCTGCTCGGTGATGTTCGCAACACGCAACTGCTCTTTGACCGCCGCATGGGTGGCTTGCGCATGCGCGACGTCGAGGTCGCGCTCGACAAGCTCGATCCGCGCCCCGAGGACAACACCTTCAGCAGTGGCCAGATCGAAGGCATGCTGGCCGAGGAGGCCGAGCTGGCCGAGCGCGTCAAGGCGGCCGTGGAAGCCTCGCTGGAAGCGCTGGCGCAGCTCAAGAGCCTGATGGGCGAGCGCTTCAGCACCGACGCCGTCGAGGTCAAGACGCTGCAGGGCATGCTCACGGGCCTGAAGAGCCTGCTGCCCGGCGCCGCACCTGAGGAAGCCCAGGAGGAAAGCGTCGAAGACGACGCGCCGCGCGGACGCCGCGGCGGCGGCAGCGTCGGCTCCATCGAGACGCGCCAGGACGCCGTGCGCGCCATCAACGCCATCTGCATGTTCCTCGAGCGCACCGAGCCGACGAATCCCGCGCAGATGATGCTGCGCCGTGCCGAGCGCATGATCGACAAGAATTTCATCCAGCTCGTGCGCGACCTCGCGCCCGATGCCGTCACCGAGGTCGCGCGCATTCTTGGCGTGGATCCCAACGAGTTCACGGACGGTTATTGACCGTTCTTCGTTCAACCTTCTGAGACCCTAACGGAGGAGTCACATGGGCAGCAGCCAGAAATTCATCGGACGCAATCGTGCGCCGCGCGTGCAGATCGAATACGACGTCGAGCTCTACGGCGCCCAGAAGAAGGTGCAACTGCCCTTTGTGATGGGCGTGATGGCCGACCTCGCCGGCAAGCCCGAGGAGCCGTTGCCGGCCGTGGCCGACCGCAAGTTCCTCGAGTTCGACGTGGACAACTTCGACCAGCGCATGAAGGCGATGAAGCCGCGCGTGGCCTTCACCGTGCCCAACACCTTGACTGGCGAGGGCAATCTCTCTGTGGACCTGACCTTCGAGAGCATGGACGACTTCTCGCCGGCCGCCATCGCCCAGAAGGTGGAAGGCCTGAACAAGCTGCTGGAAGCGCGCAACCAGCTCTCCAACCTCGTGACCTACATGGACGGCAAGGGCGGCGCCGAGGAGTTGATCTCCAAGGTGTTGGCCGACCCGAGCCTGCTGGCCTCGCTGACGTCCAGCAGCAAGCCCGAATAAAGGAGAAGCAGAGATGGCAGAAACCCAAGCCTCCGGCCAGCATTTCGCCGGCGTCACCATGGAAGGCAGCGACTTCGCTTCGCTGCTGAGCAAGGAATTCAAACCCAAGTCGGACGAGGCGCGCAGCCAGGTCGAGGCCGCCGTCGCCACGCTGGCGAGCCAGGCCCTGGCCAACGTCAAGCTGATCGGCTCCGACACCGTGGCCTCCATCGAGGCCATGATCGCCGCGATCGACAAGAAGCTCTCCGAGCAGGTCAACCTGATCCTGCACCACGAGGACTACCAGAAGCTCGAAAGTGCCTGGCGCGGCCTGCACTACATGGTCAACAACACCGAGACCGACGAGCACCTGAAGATCCGCGTGATGGCGATCTCCAAGCAAGACCTTGGCAAGACCCTGAAGCGCTACAAGGGCACGGCCTGGGACCAGTCGCCGATCTTCAAGAAGCTCTACGAAGAGGAATATGGCCAGTTCGGCGGTGAGCCCTTCGGCGCCATCGTTGGCGACTACCATTTCGACCACTCGCCGCCCGACGTCGAGCTGCTGGGCGAAATGTCCAAAGTGGCCGCGGCCGCCCACGCCCCGTTCATCACCGGTGCCGCACCGACCGTGATGCAGATGGATTCCTGGGGCGAGCTGGCCAATCCGCGCGACCTGACCAAGATTTTCACCACGCCTGAGTACGCCGCCTGGCGCTCCCTTCGCGAAAGCGATGACGCCAAGTACCTGGCCATGTGCATGCCGCGCTTCCTCGGCCGCCTGCCCTACGGTGCCAAGACCGATCCGGTGGACGCCTTCAACTTCGAGGAAGACACGACCGGCGCCGACCACGGCAAGTACGCCTGGTGCAATGCCGCCTACGCAATGGCGACGAATATCAACCGCTCGTTCAAGATCCACGGCTGGTGCTCGCGCATCCGCGGCGTGGAGTCCGGCGGCGCGGTCGAGAACCTGCCCGTGCACAGCTTCCCCACCGACGACGGCGGCGTGGACGCCAAGTGCCCGACCGAGATCGCGATCAGCGACCGCCGCGAGGCCGAGCTGAGCAAGAACGGCTTTCTGGCGATGATCCACCGCAAGAACAGCGACTTCGCCGCCTTCATCGGCGCCCAGTCGCTGCAAAAGCCCGTGGAATACGACGACCCGGACGCCACCGCCAACGCCGCGCTGGCCGCCCGGCTGCCCTATCTGTTCGCCTGCAACCGCTTTGCCCACTACCTGAAGTGCATGGTGCGCGACAAGGTCGGCTCCTTCAAGACGCGTGAAGCGATGGAGCGCTGGCTCAACGAATGGATCCTCGGCTACGTGGACGGAGACCCCGCCAACTCCACCGAGGAAACCAAGGCCGAGCGTCCGCTGGCGGCAGCGGAAGTCGTGGTCGAAGAGGTGGAAGGCGCGCCTGGCTACTACCAGAGCAAGTTCTTCCTGAAGCCGCACTTCCAGCTGGAAGGTTTGTCGGTGTCTCTGCGCCTCGTTTCGAAGCTGCCTGCAGAGAAAGGTTGATGTCCAGCCGACATCAGGGACTCAATATTTAGGAGCACAACATGCCCGGAAATGCATTCATCAAGTTCGAAGGGGCCGACAAGCCGGCCCCCGGCGAATCCCAGCAGGTCGGCCACCTCGGCAAGGACGGCTGGATCGAGATCGGCGACTGGAGCTGGGACGTGGAGGCCGAGGCGAGCCACCTCAAGGGCACCGGCGCCTCCGTGGGCAAGCCCAACCCCGGTGCGATCAGCGTCTCGCACTTCTATGACAAGAGCTCGCCCGTGCTGATGCAGTACATCGTCAAGGGCACGCACTTCAAGACCGCCACCATCCACATGCTCAAGCAAACCGGCAAGGATCAGCCGGAGCTGTTCTTCGAGATGGTCTGCGGCGGGGTGTTCATCACCAAGGTCTCGAACAAGGGCGGTGAAGACGGCAGCGTCAACCAGGACATCGAATTCGTCTGCAAGGAAATCGCCATCGGCTACAAGCAGCAGAACAACAAGGGCACGCTGGAAACCATGCTGCCGTTCCGCTGGAACATCGCCGAGCAGACCCAGACGAACAAAGACATCGCTCTGACCATCAAGTGAGGTAAACACCATGCCAGGCAATAGCTTCATCAATTTCGGCAAGGACGTGCCCAAGGGGGAGTCTCTGCAAAAGGGTCACGAGGGCGACAAGGGCTGGATCGAAGTCTCCGACTGGAGCTGGGACATCGAGGCCGAGCACAGCGCCTCCAAGGGCACGGGCGCCGCAGTCGGCAAGGCCACCCCGGGCAACTTGTCGATCACGCATTACTTCGATACCTCCAGCCCCACCATCCTCAGCAAGATGGTCACGGGCAAGCACTTCGAGCTGATCACCATCGACATGTGCAAGACCACGGGCGACGGCCTGCAGGTCTACTTCCAGGTGCAGGTCAACTCGGCCTATGTGACCAAGGTCTCGACCAAGGGCCAAGAGGACGGCTCCATGTCGCAGGACGTGGAATTCGTGTTCAAGGAAATCTACGTCGGCTACAAGGCCCAGACCAACCAGGGCGGCCTGGAAGCGGCCATTCCCTTCGAGTGGAGCGTCAAGGACCAGAAGCTGGCCCTCGGTGGCGACACCACAATCAAGACCAAGCTGAAGTAAGACAGGGCGAGGCCGACAAGCGCCCAGTGCCCGCAAGGGCATGGGCGCTTGTTCACTTGAGACGACACCATGGCCAATGACATGCTCTTCATGCACCTGACCCTCAAGGGCAAACCGGTGCCCGGCGATTCCAAGGTCAAGGGCTACGAGGGCCAGATCGAGCTGAAGAGCCTCAAGTGGGGCCTGGCCATCAAGGACCGCTCGCCGGTCAAGAGCGATGCCAAGGCCACCAAGAACTGGGAGGCCAAGGAGATCCGGCTCTCCAAGTTCTTCGACGGCGCCTCCACGGCCTTGTTCCAGCACATGGACGAGCGCGCCAACCTGCACAGCACGACTCGCTCCCAGCTGTCCAAAAACGCCATCGCCAACAAGGCCGTCATCAGCCTCGTGGGCGTATCGGCTGTCAGCGGCAGCGACAAGATGCCCGTGCTGCTGAAGATCACCCTCGGGGGCGTGCGCATCAAGAGCCTGAGCAGCCGCGCCACCGAGAGCGGCTCCTTCCTCTCGCTGAACGAAGAGCTCGTGCTCGCCTTCCTCGACGTGCAGATCGACTACTTCCCCGCCGACAAGGGCAGCACGCGCGGTGGCGCGACGACTTTCAAGCTCGAAGGCAAGGATGAGGAGTAACCGTGTCTGAGAACTCACGTATCTTCATGCACCTCACCAGCCCCAGCGCCGGTGTGATCAAGGGCGAGTGCACAGTCGACGAGTACGAGGAGTGGATCGAGCTCGACACCTGGGACTGGAATCTGGGCCGCGCCAAGGTCGAGGACGCCGTGCCCGAGCCCTCGCTGCTGTCCGTCTCCAAGCTGATGGACAAGTCCACCACGGCCATGCTCACGGCCATGCTCAAAGGCGAGCCGCTCAAGGCCACGCTCACCGTGGACGACGGCTCGGTGGACATGCTCTTCGAGCTCTCCATCGAGATCGAAGGCCTGACGATCAAGGACTACAACGTTCAGACCGCCATCAGCGACAAGGGTGCGACGGTCGACGAGGACTGGGTCTTCGACTACCGCACGATCACCTTCAAGCACCAGATCGACCCGAAGTCGGGCACAAAGACCGTCAAGCTCACGCGGCCCCAGGGCGCCAGCACCGACGTGCCCGCCGGCAACAAGAAGGCCGAGTTCAAGAAGGTCGGCCTGCAGCTCCTGGCCACCGGCATGAGCCAGCGCGACCTCAAGGAGTTGTGGGAAGAGCTCGTCAAGGCCCATGAAGAAGAGCGCAATCGACCCGACGGCAAGCCGCTCGAACATGCCGGGGCCGGAGCCAAGGACAAGGAACCCAAGTAATGGCGCTCGAAAACTATCGCGATCTCAGCACCGGCGGCTCCGACATCGGGTCGGGCTTCCAGTTCGAGTTCTATTGCCAGTGTTGCGACCGGCGCTGGAAGAGCACCTTCAAGCCGCACCGTATGGGCCAGTTCACCGGCCTGCTGAACCGCTTCGCCTTCCTCTTCACCGACATGCGAACCGTCGGCCGCGCCACCGGCAACTTCGCCGACATGGGCGCCGGCGGCGCCAAGGACAAGGCCTTTCAGGAGGCGCTGCAGCGCGCCGAATCCATGTACGTGGAATGCGAGCGCTGCCACCACGCTGTCTGTTCCGACTGCTTCGATTCGCGCCAGAACCTCTGCACCGACTGCGTGAACAAGGAGCGCGAAGGCCAGGCCGCCGCGCAGCGCCAGCAGGCCGAGACCGCCGCACACAGCTGCCCCAGCTGCCACGCCCCCAGCACCGGCGGCCGCTTCTGCGCCGAATGCGGCTACGACATGGCCAGCGCCTTCAAGAGCTGTCCCACCTGTGGCGCCATGGCCGCGCGCAACGCCCGCTTCTGCGGCGACTGCGGCCACGGATTCTGAAAGCACGAGATGAGCACCGACGCACTCCAACAAGCCGAACAACTGGTCCGCACCGCGGACCCCAAGGGCGCGCTGGCCGCGCTGACGCAGGCCGTTAAGGCCGCGCCGGCCAAGGCTTCCTTGCGCATCTTCATGGCCCAGCTGCTTTGCGTGCTGGGCCAGTGGGAACGCGCCCACACCCAGCTCAACGTCGTCGCCGACCTGCAGGCCGATGCCGGGCCCATGCGGGAGATGGTCGGCCATGCGCTGCGCTGCGAGCTGCTGCGCAAGGCAGTCTTCGACGGCAAGCGCTCGCCGATGATCTTTGGCCAGCCCGAGCAGTGGCTGGCCCTGCTGATCGAATCTCTGATCACGGGCAGCCATGAACTCGCGGCCAAGGCCTTCGACGAGGCGCCGACGCGCTCGGGCCAGCTCAATGGCGAGCGCTTCGAATGGCTGGCCGATGCCGATTCGCGTCTCGGCCCGGTGCTCGAGGCCATGGTCAACGGCCGCTACTACTGGGTGCCCTTCGCCAGCCTCTCCAAGATCGTGTTCGAGCCGCCCGTGGACCTGCGCGACCGCGTCTGGATGCCGGCCACGCTGTCCTTCGCCAATGGCGGCGAGGCCGTCGCCATGGTGCCCACACGCTACGCGGGCACCGAGGCGCTCGAGGACGGCCAGCTCTTGATGGCCGTCAAGACCGAGTGGCGCGAGATCGGTCCCGAGCGATTTGCCGGTTATGGCCAGCGCGTGCTCGTCACCGATGCCGGCGAATACGACCTTCTCAACGTGAAGCTGATCGAGTTCGACTGAACATGAGCCCCCACATTCACTTCGTTCACGGCCCCGCGAGGGGGCGATTAACGTCCTTCGGGCGACCGAGCAGACACTGATGGTCAGCCTCAACGCCCGCGACCGCCTCCAGCCTTCGCTGCTGGACCGGCTCATCGACGCAGATCCGCGCCACAAGGCCGAGGGTGCTGAAGCGCGGGCGCTCACGCGCCAGCAACTGCGCGCTGCCGTGCTTCGTGACCTGTCCTGGCTGTTCAATGCCACGCGCGACGAGCCCGACCCCGCCTCCGATCGCAAGGAAGAACTCGCGCTCTGGGCCGCTCACGACGAGGCCCGCCGCTCGGTCCTGAACTACGGCATGCCGGCCTTCGCGGGCACGACTCTGGCCTCGATGGACACCGGCGCCATCGAGCGCAGCATCGAGGCCGCCATCCGCCAGTTCGAGCCGCGCATCGACCCCGCTACCGTGCATGTGGAAGTGCGCACGGGCGGGCAAAAGGAGCTGACTCACAACGTCATGTCCATCGTCATCCGCGGCCAGATGTGGAGCCAGCCAGTGCCGCTGGAGCTGCTGCTCGCGGCCGACATGGATGTAGAAACTGGCCATACGCAAGTCCGTGAAATGAACCGCTGACATGGACGCACGCCTGCTCCGCTACTACAACAACGAACTGCGCTATTTGCGCGAGCTCGGCGCCGAGTTCGCCGAGGAGTTCCCGAAGATTGCCGCTCGACTGGGCATGGAAGGCCTGGAGGTCGCGGACCCCTATGTGGAGCGACTGCTTGAAGGCAGCGCCTTTCTCTCGGCCCGCGTACAGCTCAAGCTCGATGCAGAATTCCCGCGTCTCTCGCACCGCCTGCTCGAGCTGATCTATCCGGGCTTTCTAGCGCCCGTGCCGGCCATGATGGTGGCGCGCGTGCAGCCCACCCCCGACGCCAACTTGCTCACCGGCCACGTCGTGCCGCGCGGCACGGCCCTGCTGGGCCCGGCCGGCGGCATGAGCCGGACACGCTGCGAGTTCCGCTCGGCCCAAGCCACCATGCTCACGCCCGTGCAGACGGTCGGCGCCGAGCTGATGCTCAACCTCGCCGAGCTCGGCATCTCATCCCTGCCACTGAACCAGCGCCCGCGCAGCGCGATCCGCCTCACCTTGAACCTGCCCGCGGGCATGAGCTTCGCGCAGCTCAAAGTCGAGCGCCTGTGCTTTTACCTCAGCGGCCAGCCCGACGTGGCCATGAAGCTGCACGAGCTCTGCTTGACCAGCGTCGCCGGCATCATGGCCGGCCCCACGCCGGGCTCCGGCGCACAAGCCCAGGTGCGCAGCTGGCTGCCCGAGGCCGAGGTGCACCCGGTCGGCTATGCCGACGACCAGGCCATGCTGCCGACGCCGCCGAACAAGTTCGCCGGCGTGCGGCTGCTGCAGGAGTACTTCGCCTTCGCCGAGCGCTTCCTCTTCATCGAGGTGGACGGCCTGCACAACGCCTTCTCGCAGTGCACGGGCAGCTCCTTCGACCTGATCTTGCTGCTGACGCAAAGCGGCCAGGGTCTCGAAGGCCTGCTCACGCCCGAGAACTTCATGACCAACTGCCTGCCGGCGGTGAACCTGTTCGAGAAGCGCGCGGACCGCATCCACACCTCCGAAGGCCAGTACGAATTCCAGGTCGTGCCCGACCGCACGGCGCCGCTGGACTACGAGGTCTACGACGTGGTCGGCATGACAGGCTACGACGAAGCCGGCGCCGAGCGCCGATTCCTGCCGCTTTACGGCCCCGACCGCGGCCAGCCCGGGCGCACCACGGCTCACTACACGATTTGGCGCGAGCCGCGCCACGTGTCGGAGAAGATGCGCCGCGATGGCCCGCGCAGCGGCTACATCGGCTCGGAGGTCTTCGTCTCCCTGGTCGATCCCTTCGAGGCACCCTATGGCGAGCGCCTGAGCCAGATCGCCGTGCAAACTCTGTGCACCAACCGCGACCTCTCGGTCTTCCTGCCTACGGGCGGATCCGCCGAGTTCACGCTCGACGCGGGTGTGCCGCTCGACGGCGTGCGCATGGTCGCCGGCCCATCGCGCCCGGCCTCGGCCCTGCGCGAAGGCGGCGTAGCCTGGCGGCTGATCAACCTGCTCTCGCTGAACTACCTCTCGCTGATCGACGGTGACGAAGACGGCTCGGCCTTGCGCGCCTTGCGCGACCTGCTGGGGCGCCTGCCGCAGTCCAGCGAGAATGCGGCGCGGCGGCAGATCGAATCGCTGCAGGGCGTTGCCGCCAAGCCGGTCGTGCGCCGCCATCCGGCCAAGGGCCCGATCGCGTTCGGCCGCGGCGTAGAGATCAAACTGACCGTCGACGAGCTTGGCCATGCCGGCGGCAGCGCGTATCTGTTCGGAGCCGCCCTGCACGCCTATTTGTCGCGCCATGTCTCTATGAACAGCTTCGTGGAGACGGTGCTGGAATCGTTGTCGCGTGGCGAAGTCGCCCGCTTTGCGCCGACGCGCGGATCGAGGCCGGTCGTATGAGCACGCTGCACGAGTGGCTCCAGCGGGCGTCCGAGGAGCCTTGGCGTTATGACTTCTACCGCTTCTTGCGCCACATTGAGGCCGTCCATCCCGAGCTGCCGCGCCTGGGCGAGGCGCTGCGCCCGGCCGAAGAGCCTGTGCGACTCTCGCAGCCCGCCGAGCTGAGCTTCGCGCCGACGCCCTTGCAGGCCGTGAAGCTCGACGCGGGCCGCAAGCCGCGCATCGAGCAGCGCATCTTCGGCTTCACCGGCCCCAACGGGCCCCTGCCCCTGCACCTGACCGAGCTGGTCCGCGAACGCCGCGTGCAGTCCGACGACCCGACCTTGCAGCGCTTCCTCGACCTGCTGGGCCATCGCCTCACCCTGCTTTTCTACCGCGCCTGGGCCCAGGCCCAGCCGACCATCAGCCTGGACCGCCGCAGCGACCAGAGCTTCGCGCTGCGCCTGGGCGCGCTCTCGGGCATTGGCGCGCAAAGCCTGCTCGGCCGCGATGCCGTCGGCGACGCGGCCAAGCTGCACTTCACGGGGCGTCTCGCCCGCCAGACCCGCGATGCCGACGGCCTGCTGCAATGGTGCAGGTCCGAGTTCGATGCGCAGGTCCGCATCGAGCAATGGAAGGGCCACTGGATGCCCTTGGGCAGCGACGAACGCACGCGGCTGCGCACACGCCACAAGAACAATATCGCGCAATGCCTCGGCCAGGGTGCCGTGCTCGGCGCCATGGTCTGGGACGTGCAGCACAAGTTCCGCATCGTCATCGGCCCGCTGCGCGAGGCGCGCTATCACGCCTTCTTGCCCGGCGGCAGCGATCTGGCGCGCCTGCAGGCCATGGTGCGGCAATGGGTGGGGCTGGAGTTCGAGTGGGATCTCCAGCTCATCCTCGTCAAGCGCGACGTGCCTCGCCTGATGCTGGGCCGCAGCGGCGAGCTCGGCCGCAGCACGTGGCTGGGCCGCTACAACAATGAAAACGATGCCGACGAACTCGTCATCGACGTGGAAAGAACCCTGACCCGTGCGCGTGCCCGCATGAAACAAAAAGTCCATTGAGGAGCGATAGACCATGAGTGAGATCAGCCGCGTTGCCCTGTTCGGCAAGCTCAATCCGCTGGCCTACAAGGCCATCGAAAGCGCCACGGTGTTCTGCAAGATGCGGGGCAATCCTTATGTGGAGCTGGTGCATTGGCTGGTGCAGCTGGTGCAGAACAACGAGACTGACCTCGACGCCATCCTGCGCCACTACCAGATCGACGCCTCCGCCATGGCCAAGGACATGACGGCCGCGCTGGACCGCCTGCCGCGCGGCTCGACCTCGATCAGCGACTTCTCGGAATACATCGAGAACTCCATCGAGCGCGCCTGGGTCTACGCCACCTTGCAGTTCGGCGAGGCTCATGTGCGCACGGGCACGCTGATCATCGGCATGATGAAGAGCGCCAACCTGCGCAATGCCCTGCTCTCGATCTCCAAGGAATTCGCCAAGATTCGCGTGGACGACCTGGCCGAGAACTTCAACAAGATCTGTGGCGGGACGCAGGAGGCCAAGCTCGGCGCCCAGGACGGCACCGGCATAGGCTCGGGCGAGCCCGGCACGGAGAGCGGCTCCATGGCCCCGGCCGCCATGGGCAAGGGCGAGGCGCTGAAGAAGTTCTGCGTGGACCTGACCGAGCGCGCCAAGGAGGGCAAGATGGACCCGGTGACGGGCCGCGACGAGGAGATCCGCCAGATCGTCGACATCCTCATGCGGCGCCGCCAGAACAACCCCATCCTGACCGGCGAGGCCGGGGTGGGCAAGACGGCCGTGGTGGAAGGCTTCGCCCAGCGCCTGGCGCGCGGTGACGTGCCGCCGCAGCTCAAGGAGGTGTCCCTGCTCTCGCTGGACCTGGGCCTGCTGCAAGCCGGCGCCAGCATGAAGGGCGAGTTCGAGCAGCGCCTGCGCCAGGTGATCGACGAGGTGCAGGCCAGCCCCAAGCCCATCATCCTGTTCATCGACGAGGTGCACACTCTGGTGGGTGCCGGCGGCGCCGCAGGCACCGGCGATGCAGCCAACTTGCTCAAGCCCGCCCTGGCCCGCGGCAATCTGCGCACCATCGGCGCCACGACCTGGGCCGAGTACAAGAAGTACATCGAAAAGGATCCGGCCCTGACCCGGCGCTTTCAGGTCGTGCAAGTTCCCGAGCCCGACGAGCACAAGGCCATCCTGATGCTTCGCGGCGTGGCCACGGTGCTGGAGAAGCACCACCGCGCCCAGCTTCTGGACGAGGCCATCGAGGCCGCCGTCAAGCTCAGCCACCGCTACATCCCCGCGCGCCAGCTTCCCGATAAGGCCGTGAGTCTGCTCGATACCGCCTGCGCCCGCGTGGCCGTGAGCCAGCACGCGACGCCGGCCGAGGTGGAGGACACCATGCGGCGCATCGAGGCGCTGGAGATCGAGGAAGGCATCATCGCGCGCGAGCAGGCCGTGGGCGTGCACATCGGCGACCGCGCCAAAGACGTGACCGAGAAGCTGGCCAGGAACCGCGAGCTGCTCGGCACGCTGCAGGCGCGCTGGAAGGACGAGAAGGCCATAGTCGACAAGATCCTCGCGCTGCGAGCCACGCTGCGCGGTGACGACAAGCCCGTCGATGGCGAGCCGGCACCGAGCGTCGATCGCGATGCGTTGATGAAGGAACTGCACATCGAGCAGGACAAGCTGAGCGAGCTGCAGGGCGACGCGCCGCTGATCATGCCCAGCGTCGACGCCCAGGCCGTGGCAAGCGTCGTCTCCGACTGGACGGGCATCCCCGTGGGCCGCATGGTCAAGAACGAGCTGGAGAATGTGCTCAAGCTCGGCGAGACGCTTGGCCAGCGCGTGATCGGCCAGCAGCACGGCCTGGACATGATCGCCAAGCGCATCCAGACCTCGCGCGCGCGGCTGGACAACCCGAACAAGCCGATTGGCGTGTTCATGCTCTGCGGCACCTCGGGCGTGGGCAAGACCGAGACCGCCCTGGCCCTGGCCGAGGCGCTCTACGGCGGCGAGCAGAACGTCATCACCATCAACATGAGCGAGTTCCAGGAGGCGCACACGGTCTCCACGCTCAAGGGCTCGCCCCCGGGCTACATCGGCTACGGCGAGGGCGGCATCCTGACCGAGGCCGTGCGCCGCCGCCCCTACTCGGTGGTGCTGCTGGACGAAGTGGAGAAGGCGCACAGCGACGTGCACGAGCTCTTCTTCCAGGTCTTCGACAAGGGCCGCATGGAAGACGGCGAAGGCCGCATGATCGACTTCAAGAACACGATCATCTTGCTGACCTCCAACGCCGGTTCCGAGCTTGTGATGAACATGTGCAAGGACCCGGAGCTGCTGCCCGATCCGGAATCGCTGGCGACTGCCCTGCAGGAGCCGCTGATGAAGATCTTCCCGCCGGCACTGTTGGGCCGCCTGGTGACCATCCCCTACTACCCGCTCTCGCCCGACATGATGGGCAAGATCGTGCGCCTGCAACTCAACCGCATCAAGAAGCGCGTGGAGGAGAACCACCGCATCCCGTTCAACTACAGCGACGACGCGGTCAAGCTCATCGTCAAGCGCTGCGACAACCCAGAGGCGGGCGGCCGCATCATCGACTCCATCCTCACCAACACCGTGCTGCCCAAAGTCTCCATCGAGTACCTGGGCCGTATGAGCCGCGGCGAGGAGCTCAAGAGCGTGACGCTGGGTGCGGCGGACGGTGATTTCACCTACGCGTTCGAGTGACCATGAATCAGCGCCCTCTCACTCTGAAATGCCCTTCTACGGCGAAGGCGCAGGTGGCAGGGCGCTCCCGTGACTCCGTGTCCTGCGGCCGCTCGGCTGCCTCATGCTTTATTTGCGTAGCGGGAGCACCCACCCTGCAGCTCACGCGCCAGCGCAATCGTCGCAGTAGGTCGCCGGTGCAAGAAGCCGGGGTGTGGGTGCGCGCAATTGCGCAAGTCAAGGAGGAGGCCACGCAGTGGCCGGGGGACATGAGGCATTTGCGTGCGCCCGCAGCCCGGCTTGCACTTCACAGCAACCTGGATAGCTTCACGCCATGAACGAAGCCGAATTCAAGTCCCCTCTGCCAAACGAGGAGCTGCTGTTCCAACGCCTGCTCGCGCGCGAGGAGCTGGGACGCCTGCCCGAATTCCGGCTCGACCTCCTGCGCCGCAGCGCGCTCAAGCCGCTCCAAGCCAAGCAGCTGCTCGGCAAGACCGCGGCTCTGGCCATCCAGCCCGTGAAGGGCAAGCTACGCCATCTTCATGGCCACATCACGCAGTTCGAGCGCGGCGCCGGGCAGGGCATCTACGACGTCTACCGTATCGTGCTGCGGCCCTGGCTGTGGCAGCTCACACTCGGCGCCGACTGCCGCGTCTTCCAGGACAAGACGGTGGTGCAGATCCTTGATGCCATTTTTGCCGAGTACGGCTCCTCGGGCCGCGTGGAAAAGAAGCTCAACGGCAGCTTCAACACCCGGCCCTACACCGTGCAATACCGCGAGAGCGACTTCGCCTTCGTCTCGCGGCTCATGGAAGAGGAAGGCATCTACTACTTTTTCAAGCACGAGGCCGCGCAACACACGCTGGTGCTGTGCAACAGCCCCACCGGTCACCAGCCCGTGGAAGGCGACAAGCTCGCCTATGGCCCCGCGCTCAAGGGTGGCGACTATCGCGAGGACCTGCTCGACCATTGGTCCCTCGCCCATCTGCTGCAGTCGCTCAAATATACGACGACCGACTACGCGGCCGAGGCGCCCACCACTGACATGAAGGCCAACGCCGAACGCACGCCAAGCTACCCCAAGCCCAACGACTGGGAGGTGTTCGACTACCCCGGCAACCATGACGACTACGCCATGGGCTCGAACATGAGCGCCAAGCTGCAAACCGGCAAGGACCGCGCCAAGTTCGAGGTCAACCGCTTCGAATCGCTACATGCCGTGGGCACCGGCGTCACGCCCTACCGCCCGCTCGCCGTGGGCATGACATTCGCGCTGACCGACCACCCCGACGCCGCCAGCTTCCTCGTCACCTCCTCCATCACCGAGATGGCTTACGGCGGCTACCAAGGCGGCGACGAGGAAGCCAACGACAGCACGCGCTACGTCTGCCGCTTCAACTGCGTACCCAAGGAAGTGGCCTTCCTGCCCCAGGCCGTCACGCCGACCCCGGTCGTGCGCGGGCCGCAAACGGCGGTCGTCACCGGCCCCAAGGGCGACGAGATCCACACTGACAAGTACGGCCGCGTCAAGGTTCAGTTTCACTGGGACCGCGAGGGCAAGAAGGACGAAAAGAGCAGCTGCTGGGTGCGCGTCGCACACCCTTGGGCAGGCAAGGGCTTCGGCATGGTGGCCCTGCCGCGCATCGGCGACGAGGTCGTCGTCGAGTTCCTCGAAGGCAACCCGGACCGGCCGCTGATCACGGGCCGCGTCTACAACGAGATCAACAAGCATCCCTGGGAGCTGCCGGCGCAGGCCACTGTCAGCGGCATCCGCACACATTCCAGCAAGGGCGGCGGCGCCGACAACTTCAACGAGCTGCGCTTCGATGACAAGAAGGGCAGCGAGTACGTCTGGATGCAGGCGCAGAAGGATTACCACCGCCTGGTCAAGAACGACGCGCACGACACCGTCAAGAACGATCGCTGGAGCGAAGTCATCAAGAACTCGCAGACCAAGATCGGCGAGAACTACACGTTCTCGGTCGGCAAGGTCAGCACCGTCTCGCTCAAGGGCGACACGCACCTCAAGCTCGGTGCCGACCTCAACAGCGCGCTCACCGGCGCGCTGAACGTGAAGGTCGGTGGCGCCACGGCCATCAAGGGTGATACCTCGGTAGCGCTGACCTCGGGCGCGAGCATGGACTTCAATGCCGGCGCCGGCATGAACCTCACGGCCGCCTCCTTCATGAACGCCAAGGCGATCAAGATCGTGCTCGACGCCGGCATGGAGCTGTGCATCAAGGCCGGCGCCTCCTTCATCACGCTCAATGCCTCGGGCGTGACGATCCAGGGCCCCATCGTCAAGATCAACTCCGGCGGCGCCGCCGGCAGCGCCAAGGAAGCCGCCAAGGCCAGCCCGCCCGCGCCCAAGGAGCCGGGCGATCAGGCCAAGAACGAAGACCCGCTCGCAGGAGGCAAGTAGTCGATGGCTTCAGCACAGGCACCCGCACAGTTGAAGAGCCGGCTCTGGGCCGACGCTCAGCAGCAGGTCTATGCGCTCATCATGGGCTCGCGCGTGCCCACACTGCCCGCGCGTCTGGCCGAGGCAGACGTGATCGACCACGACTGCCTGCTGCCCGGCGCTCTCGATCCCGTGCAGGCACAGAACGCACCCTATCTCGTGCAGCTGCGCGCCGACTCCGCCTTTACCGACTGGCTGCTCTTGGAGGCCGGCGCCGCCCTCGGTGACTGGGGCCTGGTGGCCGTCTCGGCCGCACCGCGCCTCGCGTTGCGCTCGCATTGGCGCAGCCTGCTGCACGCCCAGCTGCCTGAGGGGCAGAGCATCGAGCTCGACTGGATGGATCCCGAGATCTTCTGGGCCTTGCTGCCGCTGTTCGACGCCGCGGGCCTGGCGCGCTTTTTCGGCCCCGTAAGCACTTATGTGCAGCCGGGAGCCATGGACTGGCGCCATGCACGGCTCGATCCAGGCGGCCTGCAGCAAGTCAGCATCCCGCTCGCGAGGGCCGCTTGAAATGAGCCCGCACGTTCACTTCGATCACTGCCCCCCGCGGGGGCGTTCAGCGCCCTTGTGGCGGCCGCGCGGACGCTGACATGCTCGCCCTCACCCCCGACCAGACCCAGGCCCTCGTCGCGATCAAGCGCGGGCGCGACCTGCGCGCGCTCGCGGACCAGCTCAGCGCCGCCTTCCCCGAGGTGGCGGGCCGCGCCGGCGAGCGGCTGCCGGCGCTGATTGAGCACGGCGTGCAGCGCGGCGCAGCCTGGGGCCTCAGCCATGCCGTCTGCCTGGCGCGATATCTGGCCTGCTGGTTCATGTTCGGTGCCGAGTTCGAAACCCGCCCTGAGTTCGCCTGGGCCCGCGACATCCTCTCGCCGCAGCGGCTCGAGGGCGCCAAGGTCTTCCAGCTCTGCCGCCGCGGGCGCGAGATGCTCGCGCGGCCACAGCCCGGGCAGTTGCCCGCAGCCGAGTTCGATGCCGCATTGCGCCAGCTCGACGAGGCCCTGATGCCACGCGGCCACGTCGGCTCTTTGCTGCCGGCCGAGCGCATCAAGCTCGGCGACCCCTGCGACATCGACGCGCTGGACCTGCGCGCCGCTGGCGCCGCGCCCCAGCCCTATCGGCTCGAGCAAGGCCAGTGGCGGCGCGTGCCTTTGAGCCTGCCGGACGGTCTCACGCTCAGCGGCGGCGCCACGCTGCCGCCACAGCTGCATCTGCTGAGCCGTTCGCTGCGCTTGCGCAGCCGCGCCGATCACGTCTGCGACGAAGCCACACACCCGCTCATCCAGTACGCCTGCGAGCACGGCCTGCAGGAATGGCGCGGCCGCCACGCGACTGAGTTCACCCTGCACCTGCAGCCACTGCCCGCCCTCGAGGGCCTGGCCGTCGAGGGGTCGGCGGCCCTGAGCCTGCTCACGGCCGCCGGCTGCGGCCTGCGCGAGAGCGGCGCCGCCTTCGGCGAGCAGCAGACCCAGCTGGCCGCCTACGCCCCCGAGCAGCAGCTGCTAGCCTGGCGGCGCGAGCCGGGCATGGCGGCACGCACGCGCCTGGAGCGCGACGGCAGCCCTCTCGAATCCGCCCGCTGGACCCAGGGCCTGGACGACATCGAACGCCAGCTGAGCGAAGGCCTGGCACGGCTCGCCACAGCCTGGGAGCGAGAGAGCGGCGTCACCGGCGCCAGCATGCAAGCCAACCCGCAGGTCTTTGCCGGCACGGGCGCGCTGAGCTGGGGCTGGGCGCAGGGCGAGAGCCTCAGCACCGCTCCGCATTTTCGCGTCGCCGGCATGCTCGAACTCGTGGCCTGCGAGCTGCAGCTGCGCCTGGGCGGCCGGCTCGAGCTCGCCGGCTCGCAAAGCCGCCTCGCCCTGCACTGCAGCAGCAGCGAGAAACTCAGCGTCAGCTTCGACCGCAGCAGCGCGGCGCTGGACGTGGCCACCACCATTGCGTGCGCACAAACCGCCTTCCGCCAGCCCTTCGTGCTCCACCTCGAAGCCATCGCAAATGCCGAGCGCCCGGCCCTGCTCGACCAAGTTGGGCCCGTGACCGGCGCCATCGTCGGCGCCTGCGGGCTGCGTTTGCGTGCTGACGGCCCCGGCCTGGAATGGTTTTGCGAGATCGGCGTGGAGGCTGCGAGCGTGCGCCTCATGATCAACGACCCCCTGCTCGGGCCGCAATTGCTCAATCGTCCGCTGCTCCCCGCCATGAAACTCGTGAGTTGGAGGATGCACTAGTGGACCGCCTGCTAACGCTCAAGCTCGACGCCATCGGCTGCGAAGCCGAGGCCCTGCTCAATGGCGTTCCGCTGGCCCGCGTGGACGCGGCGCGACCGCGCGCGCTGGTACCCATCCACGAATACACGTTGGCCGGCATGAACCGGCTAGAGCTTGTCGTCTGGCCGCACCCGGCCACGGCCAAGCCCGAGGACATCCCGCCGCCGCTCAAGCTCAAGGCCGACGGCTTGGCCATGGCGTCGGCCCGTATCCTGCTGCCGCGCATGGGCAATACGGTGGACGAGGGCAGCAGCCGCAGTCTCGCCGAGGTCGTCTGGGCCCCCGCGACCGGCGAAAGCTTCGAGCCGCCCGTGAGCATCACCCAGGATCTGCAGCTACCAGTGAGCTTCCCGCGTTGGCGCTGGATGGACATGCCGGCGACCGAGCTGCAGCCGGCGCAGCTGGCCGCTCTCAAGGCCCAGGCCGCGGCGATGCTTCAGCAATTCGGCAGGGAGTTCGCGGCCGGCGACTTCAATACCTTCTTCAAGGCCACGCAGCTGCGCAGCGAGGAACTGGCCGTAGCCTACCAGCGCCCCGCGGAGCAATCGAACGCGCAGCTGCGCGAGCGGCTGCAAGGCATTGCCGCGGCGCGCACACCGTGGGCGCCGGTCGACCCTGAGTCTCTGGTACTGCGCCGCCTCGCGGGCGGGCGGCTGCTCGAAGCCTTGAGCGCCGATGGCCAGCCGGCGCTTCGCACGGAACCCGACGCGCACGGCAAGGTCTACGCCTTCCCGATGCGCCTGGCCACGGTGGATGGTCGGCTGTACGTATTGAGGTAGCGTGCCGCGATGAATAGGAAACCCAAGCTGTGATCACCCTGACCGTCATCTCCTTCAACGGCGCGCCGAGCGCCGAGCGGCTGAGCGCCGGCTTCGACGAACTCGGCGGCACGATCGGCCGCGCCGACACCAACCAGCTCGTGCTGCCCGACCCCGAGCGTTCGATTTCGCGAGTCCATGCCCAGGTGGTCTACCGAAATGGCAGTTATGCCATCGTCGACCGCGGCTCCAACCCCATCGCCGTCAACGGCCGCCCGCTGGGCTCGGGCGCCGAGCAGATCCTCAAGCCGGGCGACGAGGTGCAGATCGGCGGCTACACGCTGCGCGCCGAGGCCCGCACGGCCGGGGGGCCGGCCGCAGCCAGCAGCGACCCCTTTGCCGACCTGCTGGGCCCCGGCAGCGCCGCCCCGCCCAAGGCCGGCGGCGGCATGCCCGCCAGCTGGGACCCGCTCAACGCCTACAAGAGCGACCCGACACCCGGCACCACGCCCGGCGCCTACCTGCGCAGCACGCCACCCCCCAGCACCAGCGCGCCGGCCGGCGCTGGCATCCCGGACGACTGGGACCCCTTCGGCGCACCGGCCACGAGCCCGGCCGTCGCCCCAAAGGGCCGCGATCCGCTGAACCTCGGCTTCGAAGTCGGCGCTGCCGCGCCCGCGCCGCTGATCTCCGGCATGGGCGGCGCCAGCGCGCCGGCCGCCGATTCGCTCGACGCACTCTTCGGCCTCAAGCCCAGCACCGGGGGTAGCAGCGATCCGCTGGGCGGCTCCTTCCTCTCCGAGGCCGCGGCCCAGCCGAACATGGCCGGCCACGTCGATCCCATGCGCGCACTGCAAGCAGCGCCACAGGCCACGCGCGAGACGCTGCCTGACGATTTCTCCGATCTGCACAGTCCCCTGCAGCTGCCTTCGGCGCCAGCTCCCGCATCGCCCATGCCTTCTCCGCAGCCCATGCCCCCGATGGCAGCACCGGGCAGCGGGCCCGTGCTCTCCTGGGACAGCGGCGGCGAAAGCCGCACCGTGATCCGCCCGGCCGCGCGTGCGCCCGAGCCGATGCCCGAGTTGATGCCCGAGCCGGCTGCGCCTCCGGCGCCCGTGGCGGCAGCACCTGTGCCCGTGGCTGTGCCCGTGCCCGTGCCCGTGCCCGTGCCCGTGCCCGTGCCCGTGCCCGTGGCCGTACCCGTGCCCGCGCCATTGCGTGCGTCCAACCCAGCCTCAGCCGCCGGCCACGAATTGCTCGCCGCCTTCCGCGAAGGCCTGGCCACGCCCGAGGTGCCGCTGGAGGCACTGACGCCCGAGCTGATGAAGCTGATCGGTCAGATCGTGCGCGAGGCCGCGGCGGGCACCGTGGACCTGCTCGTGGCCCGCGCCGCGCTCAAGCGCGAGGTCAAGGCTGAGGCCACCATGATCGTGGCGCGCGAGAACAACCCGTTGAAGTTCTCGCCCAGCGCCGAGGCCGCGCTGCAGCACCTGCTCGCACCACCCCTGCGCGGCTTCATGCCCGCAGCCCCGGCCATGCGAGATGCCTACAACGATCTGCGCGCCCACCAGTTTGGCTTCATCGCCGGCATGAAGGCGGCGCTGAGCGGCGTGCTCGGCCGCTTCGATCCGGCCGAGCTCGAAGGCCGCCTGACCAAGGTCTCCGGCCTCAAGTCTTTGCTCCCCGGCAGCCGCAAGGCCGCCATGTGGGACGTGTTCACCGAGCACTACGCCTCGATCAGCCAGGAAGCCGAGGACGACTTCCACAGCCTCTTCGGCAAGGCCTTCCTCAAGGCCTATGAAGAGCACATCTCCCAGCTGGAGAAAGGGCAACATTGATGGACGCCCAACCCGCCCTCGCAATCGAGTTGGCCATCCTGTCTCGGCCCGGAGGGCGCGAGTACAACGAGGATGCCTGTGGCCATTGGCACAGCGAAACCCATCTCTGCTGCGTGGTGGCCGATGGCGCCGGCGGCCATGGCGGCGGCGACGTGGCCTCCAAGCTCGCGGTGCAGCACATCCTCTCGCAGTACAGTGCCGCACCTATCCAGTCGAGCGCGGACGTGGAGGACCTGATCCTTGACACGAACGCCACGGTGATTCGCCACCGCGCCGACGATGCGCGCCAGGCCAATATGCACAGCACGGTCGTGGCGCTCTTCATCGACCTGGCCGAGGGCACGGCGCTCTGGGGCCACGCGGGCGACTCGCGCCTGTACCTGTTTCGCGACGGCCAGATGCTGGCCCACACGCGCGACCACAGCCTGGTGCAAAGCCTTGTTGACGCGGGCATGCTGGGCGACGATCAGTTGCGCACCCACCCGCGCCGCAGCGAGCTGCTCTCGGCCCTGGGCACCGATCCAGAGCAACTGCACATCACCGCCGCGGCCAAGGCCTGGCGGCTGCAGCCCGGCGATGTGTTCCTGCTCTGCACGGACGGCCTGTGGGAGCTCGTGAACGAAGCCGAGATGGGCGCGAGCCTGGCACGCTCGGTCGACCCGCAGGCCTGGTTGGCGCAGCTCGAGCAGCTAGTGCTCAAGCATGCGGTCGAGCAGAACAAGCCCAACCACGACAACTTCAGCGCCATCTCCGTATGGTTCGGCAAGCCATGAGGAGCGACTGAGATGCCCATGCAAGTCTGCACCGGCGCGATGATGCAATGCACCTTCGGGGTGGCGCCATCGACCTTCAACGCCACGCCCAAGATGGTCATGACCAGCAATATGCAGGCCGGCATCATCATGGACCACATCCCGATCATGAACGTGCCGCCCTTCGGCATGTGCAACTCGCCGAGCAATCCGCAGGTGGCCGCTGCCACCGCCGCGGCCCTGGGCGTGCTGACCCCCATGCCCTGCGTGCCCGTGCTGCCCGCACCCTGGGTGCCGGGCGCACCGACCGTGCTTATCACCAATCAACCGGCCCTGGACAACAACTGCAAGCTCAACTGCGCTTGGGGCGGCGTCATCAGTTTCACGGCCCCCGGCCAATTCACCCATCAAATCCCATGACCTGGACCAACAAAGTCATCTGGGCGGAGGGCATGTTCCTCCAGCCCCAGCACTTCCAGCAGCACGACCGCTTCACGGCCGCGCAGTCCGCCGCCCGCTTCGCGGCCACCGCCGGCTACGGCTGGGGCTGGGTCAAGGTGCAGCTGGACAGCGCGGCGCTGAACCTCGGCAAGATCGCGATCACGCAAGGCGCGGGCGTGCTGCCCGACGGCCTGTCCTTCGACGCGCCGGGGCAGGACGCCGCGCCCGCCGCGCTCGACATCCCGCCCGATGCGCGTGACGAACTCGTGGTCCTGGCCCTGGCCCTGCCGCGCGCCGGGGTGGCCGAGACCGACGCCGAGGGCGATGCCAACAGCATGCCGCCGCGCTTCAATGCGGCCGAGGTCGATGTGCTCGATTCCAACGTCACCGGCCAGCGCGTGGCGCCGCTTCAGGTGGGACGAATGAACCTGCGCATCATGCTGGCGCGCGACTGCGGTGAGGGCTACGCCACCATCGGTCTGTGCAAGCTCGTCGAGCGACGCGCCGACAACAAGCTCGTCATCGACGCGACCTACATTCCGCCCATGCTGAACATGGCCAGCTTCGAGCTGCTGGCCTCGCACATGCGTGAGATCCACGGCCTCGTGCACCAGCGCGGTGAGGCACTGGCCGCGCGCTTGGCCCAGCCGGGCCGCTCGGGCGTGGGCGAGATCGCAGACTTCTTGTTGCTCGAGACGCTCAATCGCTGGGAGCCGCTGATCGCGCAGTGGCGCCAGACCTCGATCCTGCATCCCAAGGACTTCTTCTTCGGCGCCGTCTCGCTGGCCGGAGACCTCTCCACCTTCCGCGATCGCCGCCGACCGGCCGAGTTGCCGGCCTACGACCACGACAACCTCTCGCGCTGCTTCGCGCCGCTGATGGACGACCTGCGCCAGTCGCTCTCCATGGTGATGGAGCAGACAGCCATCCCCATCGAGCTGCAGGACCGCAAGTACGGCGTGCGCGTGGCCATCATTCCCGACCTGGAGCTGCAGCGCACGGCGCAGTTCGTGCTCGCTGTCTCTGCCCAGCTGCCCGGCGATGCGCTGCGGGCGCGCTTCCCAACGCAGGTCAAGATCGGCACCGTCGAGAAGATCCGCGACCTCGTCAACCTGCAGCTGCCCGGCGTGCCCCTGCGCCCGCTGCCGGTGGCGCCGCGCCAGATCCCCTATCACGCCGGCTACAACTACTTCGAGCTGGAGACGCGCGGCAACGAGATGTGGAAGCAGCTCGAAGCCTCAGGCGGCTTGGCGATGCACATCGCAGGAGATTTCCCCGGCCTGGAACTCGAGTTCTGGGCGGTGAGGTAAAGCCATGAGTGATCAGGACCCCACCCGCGACCCGTTCGCCGCCTTTGGCAACGATCGCACCGTCATCAAGCCCAGCGCCGGCCGCGGGCCGCGCCAGGATGCACCGACGCCGCAGGCACCGCAGCAGCCTCAGGCCAACCCCGCGCAGTTGGCCAGCGGCACGGCGCCGCTGTCCATCGATGCACTGATGGGCGCCAGCATCAATCCGCTCGTGGCCGCCGCGCAGCCGCTGCTGGCCGCTGCGGTGCGTCTGCGCGCCACGGCCCGCCACGCGAACCCGGCAGGGCTCAAGGACGCATTGGCCGACGGCGTGCGCAAGTTCGAGGCGCAAGCGCGCCAGCAGGGCATTCCGAACGAGCAGATCGTGGCGGCGCGCTACATCCTGTGCACCTTCATCGACGAGTCGGCTGCGAGCACGCCCTGGGGCGGTTCGGGCGCCTGGAGTGCGCAGAGCTTGCTCGTCATGTTCCACAACGAAACTTGGGGCGGCGAGAAGGTTTTTCAGCTGATGAGCAAGCTGGCCGAGAACGTGGCAGGCAACCGCAATCTGCTGGAGCTGCTCTACCTCGTGATGGCGCTGGGCTTCGAGGGCCGCTACCGCGTGCTCGACAACGGCCGCGCCCAGCTCGACAGCGTGCGCAGCCGCCTGCTGCAGATGCTCAACCAGCAGCGCGAGACGCCCGACAAAATGCTCTCACCGCGCTGGCAGGGCGAGAAGAGCGAGGGCCAGCGCCTGCGCGACGCTATCCCGCTGTGGGTGATCATGACGGCCGTGGCCGTGCTGTTGGCCATCGTCTTCATGGTGCTGCGCTTCTCGCTGGCCAGCACGGCCTCGCCCGTGTTCGCGCAGATGGCCGCACTGGACGCCAAGAAGGCGCAGATGGCCGCGCCCACCCTGCCGGCCCCGCAGCCACGCCTGGCGCAGCTGCTGCAGAACGAGATCGCCGCGGGCCTCGTGCAAGTATCCGACCTGGCCGACCGCTCCATCGTCATCATCAAGGGCGACGGCTTCTTCGAGCCCGGCAGCGCGGTGATCGCGCCGGCCGTGCGCAGCCTGCTGCCGCACATCGCCGAGGGCATGAAGCCCTTGACGTTGAATCCAGGCGGGACCGTCCTGATCACGGGCCACACGGACAACCAGCCGATTCGCACCTTGCGCTACCCGAGCAACTGGCACCTCTCGCAGGACCGCGCCGACGCCGTGAAGAACGAACTGGCCAAGATTCTCGATCCCAAGCTCCTCAAGGCCGAGGGTCGCGCCGATGCCGAGCCGGTGGCCGAGAACGACACGCCGGCCAACCGGGCGAAGAACCGAAGGGTCGAGCTGACATTGCTGCTCTCCAACAAGGGGAGCAACTGACATGAAGAACATCCTCTCCGTCGTCTTCCATCCGATCGCGCTGGCGATCTACGCGCTGCTGGCCATCTCCGCGCTGATCTGGTGGGTCGGCCCGTTGATCGCCTTCGGCGAGAGCCATCCGCTCGACTCGGTCTTCGCGCGGCTGATGTTCATCTTCATCGTCGTCGGCCTGTGGGTGCTGGTCGCGCTGCTGCGCGCCTGGCGCCGCCGCCGCGCGAACACAGCCCTGGTGCAGGGCATGAAGGGCCCCTCGGCCGCCGACCGCGAGGCCCAGGTGCTTGGCCAGCGCTTCGCTGAGGCGATGGCCACGCTGGCGGAAAGCGCCAAGAAGAGCGGTCGCGGAGGTTTCTTCAAGCGCAGCGCCATGCTCTACGAGCTGCCCTGGTACATGTTCATCGGCGCGCCCGGCTCGGGCAAGACCACGGCACTGATGAACGCCGGCCTGACGTTCCCGCTGGCCGGCAAGATGGGCCAGACGCCGATCAAGGGCGTGGGCGGGACGCGCAACTGCGACTGGTGGTTCACTGACGAGGCCGTGCTGATCGACACCGCCGGGCGCTACACGCTGCAGCAGTCCGACGAGAACGTGGACGCCAAGGCCTGGACGACCTTCCTCGGCCTGCTGCGCAAGTCGCGCCCGCGCCAGCCGATCAACGGCGTGCTGCTCACCGTCAACGTGCAGGACCTGCTCCAGCAAAGCCCCGCCGAACGCAAGGACCACGCCCAGCGTCTGCGTGCCCGAGTCCAGGAACTGCACGAGCAGCTCGGCGTGCGGCCGCCCATCTACGTGATGGTCACCAAGTGCGACCTGCTGGCCGGCTTCAACGAGATGTTCGGCGACTTCACCAAGGAGGAGCGCGACCAGGTCTGGGGCTTCACCTTCGCCTACGACCCACGCGGCCAGGATTCGCCCTTGCCCGAATTCGGGTCTGAGTTCGCCGCCCTGGAGAAGCGCCTGCGCGACCGCCTGCTCGCTGCCATCGAGCGCGAGAGCGATGTACAAAAGCGCGCCGCCATCTTCAGCTTCCCGCAGCAGTTCGGTGGCTTCAAGGGCCTGCTGGGCGGCTTCCTCGAACAGGTTTTCGAAGGCGGCGGCTCGCTCGAGCAGCGCCCGCTGCTGCGCGGTGTCTACTTCACCAGCGGCACGCAAGAAGGCACGCCGATCGACCGCGTGCTGGGCACGCTCGCGCGCACCTTCGGCGTGGACGCCAAGGTGAGCGCGCAGGCCAACTCGCGGGGAAAGAGCTTCTTCCTCTCGCGCCTGCTGAAGGAGGTGGTGTTCGCCGAGAGTCATTTGGTCGGCGCCAATCGCGTGGTGGAAGCGCGCACGCGTCTGCGCCGCCGCCTTGCGCTGGTCTGCTTGGGCCTCGCCTCGGTGGCCCTGCTGGCCGGCTGGTTCATCTCCTACCGGCGCAACAACGCATATATCGAGGAGGTCGCCCAGCGCGTACCAGAGGCCAAGGCCGCCGTGGATGGCCTGCCGCCAGCCGTGAACGCCGACGTGACACCGCTACCGCAAGTGCTGGACAAGCTCTACGCCGTGCCCCAGCCCTCGGATTTCGACATCGACTCGCCGCCACTGCTCAACCGCCTGGGCCTCTACCAGGGCGACTACATGATGGGCGGCATGAAGATCGGCTACCACCACATCCTCGACCGCGGCCTGCTGCCGCGCGTGGCACGCCGGCTCGAAGAACGGCTGCGTGCGGTGGACCGCAACAACCTGGAGCTGGCCTACGAGGCGCTCAAGAGCTACCTGATGCTCTACACGCCCGAGCATTACGACCCCGAGGCGCTGAAGACCTTCGTCAGCCTCGACTGGGACCAGAACCTGGCCAGCACGCTCACGCCCGAGCAGCGCGCCAATCTCACCGCGCACCTGGACAACGCTCTGGCCGAGGGCGCCCCACAGGCGCTCGCGCCCATGGACAAGGCCCTGGTCGCGCAGGTGCGCGACATGCTCGTGGCCTTCCCGCTCGAGCACCGCGTGTTCAGCCGCCTCAAGCGCGCCAACGTCGGTGCCGACTTCCCCGAGTTCTCCGTCGCGGCGGCCGGCGGCCCGAACTCGGCCCTGGTCTTCGAGCGTTCCAGCCGCCAGCCGCTCTCGCGCGGCATCCCCGGGCTTTTCACCCGCGACGGCTATTTCAAGGCCTTCAAGGGCGCGATGGGCACGGTGATCAAGCAGCTCGGCGAAGAGCAGCAGTGGGTGCTGGGCATGGCCCCGCCGCCCAAGACCGCGGCCGAATCGGCCAAGGGTGCCTTTGCCGTCGACCCCGAGATGGAGCAGCGCGTGCGTCGGCTCTACCTGCAGGAGTACATCAAGGTCTGGGACGCCTACCTCGACGACGTGAAGCTGGTGAAGCTGGCCGACATCTCACGCAGCATGGAGGTGGCCCGCGTGCTCGCCGCGCCCGACTCGCCACTGGCCGCTTACATGCGCGCCGCCTCGCGCGAGACCACGCTGGTGCCCACGGCAGAGGAACTGGCCAAGAAGAAGACGATCGCGCCCAAGCTCGATGTGAAAGTGGACAAGGCCAAAGCCGACTTGGCCGCCCTGGTGGGCGGCACGCCCGATGCCGGCAAGACCGGCGACGGCACCCTGCTCGAAGCCTTGGTGGACGACCACTTCGCCGCCCTGCACCGCCTCACCGCCGGCCAGCCCGCGCCACTGGACGATGTGATCAAGATGTTCAACGACGTCTTCGTGCAGCTCTCCGCCATTGACGCGGCGCAGAAGAGCAAGAGTGCCCCGCCGCCCCCCAGTGGCGCAGGTGCAGCGGCGCAGGCCGCAGCGGCCATGCAGCCCGAGCCAATCAAGTCCATGCTGGGTAGCCTGCTCGGCGCAGGCGCTGCCCAGGGCCGCACGGCTGAACGCGCCGGACTCTCGGACGAGATTCGCCCGGTGACGGAGTTTTGCGCGCGCACGGTGGCCGGCCGCTTCCCCTTCGCGCAAGGCGCCAAGGCCGATGTGCTGCCCGACGACTTCGGCCAGCTTTTCGGCGCTGGCGGATTGCTCGACGACTTCTACCAGCGTCGTCTGGCCGGCCTCGTGGACACAGGCCTCGCCGTCTGGGCCTACAAACCCCTGCCTGACGGCAGCAAGCCGCCCGGCGGCGCAGCCCTGGCTGACTTCCAGCGCGCCTCGCGCATCAAGGACGCCTACTTCCGCAGCGGCGGCAAGCAACCTGGCTTCAAGGTGGATCTTCGCGTGGTGGAGATGAGCGACGGTATGAAGGAGCTGACCCTGGACATGGACGGCACCGCCTTCAAGTTCACCGCTGGCAACACCGCAGCCCAGACTCTGACCTGGCCCAGCCAGCGCGTAGCCTCGCAGATCAAGCTCAGCGCCAACGGCGGAGCACCCGCGATCTTCGATGGCCCCTGGGCCCTGTTGCGCCTGATCAACCAGTACGAGGTGCAGCCTTCTGCACAGCCCGAACGCTTCACCGTGCTCGTCAACGTGGACGGCAAGCGCGCCAAGCTGGAGATCATCTCCGGCAGCGCGATCAACCCGCTGCGTATGCGCGAAATGCAGCAGTTCCGCTGCCCAGAGAGTCTCTAGTGAATGCTGCCGCCTCCGCTGATGCTCGGCATCGGCGGCACGCCTTGGAGAAGCGCCAGCGGGCAAGGCTTGCCGCAGCTGCCGGCCGGCAGGCCCAAGCCACCCTGGGCCATGGCGGTGAGCAGCATGGAGATGGCGGCCACGGCCGAGAGATTGGCGGCGGCCACACCGGCGAGATTGAGCCCCGCCGCCGCATTGGCAACCGCCTGGGCCGAGGCACTCACACAGGCCTTGGCGCTGAGGCTGGCCGACAGCGAGGCCAGCGCGCTCAGCGGCAGCACCGAAAGCGCAGCCGAGAGACTGGCACCGGCATTGGCCGCGAGCAGGTTCACGCCCAGGCCCGCCTGGATCGCCGCGACGAGCGAGAGCACGGCCGAGAGCGAGGCCAGCAGGCCGAAGTTGCCGATGGCCGGCAGGCCAGCGACCAGCGAGGCCGTGCCCGAGGCCATGGCATTGGCCGCGAGCGCACCCTGCGCGGTGGCGCCCAGGCCCAGGGCCCCCAAGAGCGCCGCGGTGGCCGAAAGCGACGCGCTGGCCGAGACGCCCGCGCTGGCGCTGGCGCTGGCCGACAAGGCGGCCGACAGGGCCGCAATCGCACCCGGCGCCGCGAGATTGATGTTCAGCGTCGCCTTCAAGCCCATCACCAAGCCGGCCAGCAAGGCCAGCGGCGCAAGCCGGGCCGAGAGGCTGGCCATCAGCGAGGCGCTGGGCAGCATCAGACCGGCGTTGGCATTGAAACCGTTGATCGCCGCCGCCAGTCGCGCCTGCACCGAGGCCTTGGCCGAGGCGTTCAGCGCCGCCGCCAGCTTCATGCCCATGCTCGCTTGCAAGGCGGCCGAGAGCGTGGCCATGGCCGCGAGATTGGCGTTCGCACTGGCATTGGCATTGGCGTGGGCGTTCAGCGATGCGCCCAGCGCGGCGTTGATCCCCAGCGAGGCCGCCAGCGAAGCCATCAGGCTCATGGAGATCGGCGGCAGCGAGAAGCTCGGCACCACCGCCAGAGAGGCCATGAGCGACGCAGTCTTGGCGGAGCAGAAGCAGGTCATGGTCGAGTCTTGCGCCGGAAAGGGTGGGCGGAATGCTAACGCCTGATTCGCCCCCAGGGTGGTACGGCAAGCTGCCCGTGCTCGGCGACTTCGCGCAGCGCCGCTTGCCGCAGGATTTTGTCGAGGCCTGGGACGCCTGGCTGGCCAAGGGCCTGGGCGATTGGCAGGCCGCGGACGACGCCTGGCTGGAACGCTACCTGAGCGGCCCCAGCTGGCGCTTCGTCCTCACGCCCAACGTGATCGGGCCACAGGCCTGGGCTGGCGTACTCATGCCCTCCTGCGATCGTGTGGGGCGCTATTTCCCGCTGTGCATTGCGCAACTGCTCCAGTTGCCCGTTTCGGACACCGGCGCGCAAAGCCTGCTGGACTGGCTGTTGCGGCTGGACGACCTGGCGGTCGATGCCTTGCACGAGGATTGGGCCGTCGAGCAGCTCGAGGCCGAACTGGCGCGGACGTCGCTGCAGGCCGGCGAACGTGCAGGGGCGCTGGCCGAGCAGGTGCTGCAGCTGGCGCCGGGCCAGACTCTGTGGATCTGCCATGGCGTGCAAGGCGAGCCCATCGTGCGCCGCCACCAAGGGCTGCCACCTGTCGTGGCCCTCTTCGAGCCGGGTGAATCGCAGAGCTTGTGAGCGCGAAGTCCGTCGGTCGCTCCTGCGCAAGGTGTTTCGCCTGATTCGCCGGAGCCTGCGAACACGTTGCAGCGCGGTCCCTAACGCCCATAATCAGCGCCATCTTTTTGGCCCTCGATCGACGGACTGCCATGAGCACTGACTGGACCCCCAATTTCGGCGGCGTGGGCCGCACCGCGCCACAATGGAATGCCAAGCGCCCGCTGCGCATTGCCGTGCTCGGCGACTTCGGCGCCGGCGCGCTCTCGGGCCGCATGGACACGGGTGCAGCACTGGCCAAGCGCAAGCCGCGGCCCGTAGAGTTCGACACCATCGAGGATGCGCTGCAGCGCGCCAACCTCAAGCTCTCGCTGCCCCTGGGCCCGGAGGGCGCACCGATCGAGATCGAGATCAGCGAGCTGGAGTCCTTCCACCCGGACGAGCTCTACCGCAACGTCGAGCTGTTCTCGGCGCTGGCCTCGCTGCGCAAGCGCCTGAACACGCCAGCCACCTTCGCCGCCGCAGCCAAAGAGCTGCAGGAATGGGCCGAAGGCGCGGGCCGGCCGATCTCGCGCGTGGCGCTCCAGGCCCCCTCGCGCGGCGCCACGCCTTCCAAGGGCGCCACGCTCGACGACTTCGCCCGTCTCACCGGCCGCAAGGCCAAGGCCGAAGCCGCTGAAGCCGACATTGCCGACTACTTGCGCCGCATCGTCGGTCCCTTCGTCGTGCAGGCCGCCAGCCCGAACAAGGATGCCTTCGTCGCGCATGTGGACGAGGCGCTGTCCGACCTGATGAGCGCGGTGCTCCACCACCCCGACTTCCAGAACCTCGAATCGCTGTGGCGCGGCGCCGATTTCTTGCTGCGCCGCGTGGAGACCAGCCACGCCCTGCAGGTGCACCTGATCGACATCAGCGCCGAGGAGCTGGCCGCCGACCTGGCCAGCAACGACGACCTCTCAGAGACAGGCCTGTACAAGCTGCTCGTGGAGCAGCCCTCGCAGGAGGCCGACGGCGGCTACAGCTACATCGCTGCGTGCTACCACTTCGACGCCACGCCGCCGCATGCGGAGCTGCTGGGCCGAGCCGCGCGCGTGGCCGCGCATGCGGGCGCGCCCTTCATCACCGGCATGGCGACCGACCCCTTCGTGGACCGCCGCGAGCCGCCGCATCGGCTGATCAAGGAGGCGTTCGAGGCACTCAAGACCATGCCCGACGCCTCCTACCTGGCGCTGATGGGCCCACGCTTCATGCTGCGCCACGTCTACGGCAAGAAGAGCGACCCGATCAGCAGCTTCGCCTACGAGGAGTTCAGTCGCAGTGCCGGTCTGCGCGGCATGCTCTGGGGCCACCCGGCGCTGCTGGCGCTGTGCGTGCTCGCCGTGCGCGGCGGCCAGCTCAACATCGACGACCTGGCCTTCCATCACTACCGCGATGCGCATGGCGACTCCACCGCCCTGCCCTGCACAGACCGCCTGATCGGCACCGACGCCGCTAGCCTGCTGCGCAGCTTCGGCATCAACGGCGTGCTGGCCTACAAGGGCGAGGCGCGCGTGCGCCTGGCCGGCCTGGAGGCCATCAACGGCGACGGCCTGGCCAGCAGCACGGCCGCCCCGCGCAAGGCCGCGAGCGACAGCCGCGCCGACGTGGGCTCCTCCAAGGACGCCCGCGTCAAGACCGAGTGGACTCCTGCCGCACGCAGCGCCGGCACCGTGGGCATGAGCACCGCGCCACAGCGTCTGGCAGAGTCGAGCGCGTCGAGTGAATCAAGCCAGGAGGCCGCTGCGCAAGAAGCCGCGCCCACCGAAGGCGCAGTGGACGACGAACTCGCCGCCTTGCTCGCCGAGCTGGACGATACTCCGGCGCCTGCCGCCGAGGAGCCCGCGGCTGCAGCGGAGAAGGCCCCGGCGGCCGCGGAGCCGGCCATGGATCCCGACCTGGAAGCGCTGCTCAAAGAGTTGGGTTGAGGCGACAGCCCGACACGGGGCGGCCCCGATTGCCGCCCCCTTGAAATTGCGCTGAGATCGGGCGCTAGCTGCACGGACCCCCGCAGATAATGCCCCGCATGCCCCAGCCCTTTCGCCTCCTCCTGCCCTTGCTCCTCGTGTGTGCCACCGCGCTGGCCCAGGCGGCCGCGCCGGCCCTGGTGACGATCTCCCAGGGCGAGGCCACCTTGCTGCGCGACGACACGCGCTTCAAGCTCGCCGAAGGCGTGGCGCTCAAGGCCGACGACATCATCGAGCTGGGCCCGCAGGCCCTGCTGCTGCGCATTGAATACGCCGACGGCAGCAGCCTGCTGCTGGGTCCGGGCAGCCGCGTGCTGGTCCTGCCCAAGTTGCTCGCCGAGCGCAGCAAAGCGCGCGCCTATCTATTGGCCGGCTGGGCGAAGTTCAGCCTCGCGCCCGATGCCGAAGGCATGCTGGCCTCAGGTCTCGTGGACCTCAGCGGCAAGGGCTCGCGCGGCGTGCTCGGCCTGTCGAATAACCGCGCCCAGGTCTTCGCTGAAGGCGGCGAGTGGAAGCTGCGTTATGGCGCCGGCAGCGTCGCCATGAAGGGCGGCGATTTCGTGACCGTGCCGGCCACCGGCAAGCCCGAGACGGCTGGACGGCCCAGCCCCGAGTTCATCCAGGCCCTGCCGCGCGCCTTCATGGACACGCTGCCGCCGCGCGCCCAGCTCTTCGCCGGCAAGGACGTGCCGCTCAAGTCCGTCGGAACGCTCGGTTATGCCGACGTGCGCGACTGGCTGACCCTGCCCGAGCCGGCCGTGCGCCGCGCCGAGCTGGCACGCTGGAAATCCCTGGCCCGCGAGGCTGAATTCCGCGCGGCCCTGATCGAGAACCTCAAGTCCCATCCCGAGTGGGACCCCATCCTCTTCCCATCACTTCCAGCCAGCGCCCGCGCGGCATCCAAGCCATGAAGCTCTTAGTCAAGTTCAACCTGGCCTTCCTGCTCGTCTTCCTGCTGGGCCTGGCCGGCTCCACCCTGGTCGCGAAGAACATGCTGCAGGACGTGGCCAAGGCCGACGTGGCTGATCGCGCCCGGCTGCTGATGGAAAAGGCCAATGCGGTGGCCGGCTACACGGCCACCCAGATCCGCCCGCTGCTGGCCACGCAGATGACCTACAGCTTCCTGCCGCAGTCGGTGCCCAGCTACTCGGCGCACGAGGTGCTGGCCGCGCTGAAGAAGGTCTATCCCGAGTACGCCTACAAGGCCGCGATGCTGAACCCCACCAACCCGCGAGACCGCGCGGTGGCCTGGGAGGAGGACGTGATCACGCAGTTCAAGAACCAGCCCGAGCGCAAGGAGTTCATCGGCGAGCGCGAGACGCCCACCGGCCCGGCGCTGTATATCGCCAAGCCCATCATCATCACGAACGAGGCCTGCCTGTCCTGCCACAGCACGCCCGACGCCGCGCCCAAGACGCTGGTCGACCGCTACGGCCCCTCGGGCGGCTTCGGCTGGAAGACGAACGAGACGCTGGGCGTGCAGGTCGTCTCCATCCCCATGGACGTGCCGATGAAGCAGGCCAACCACGCGCTGCTGGTCGTCGTGGGCCTGCTGACCGCGGTGTTCGCGCTGATCGGCGCGGCCCTGAACTTCATGCTCTGGAAGCTCGTGATCCAGCCCGTGTCCAAGCTCTCGGCCATCGCTGACAAGGTCTCGCTGGGCGAGGAAGCGCCGGAGTTCGAGGTCAAGGGCAAGGACGAGATCGGCGTGCTGAGCGAGTCCTTCGGCCGCATGCGCAAGAGCCTCGCGACTGCCATGAAGATGCTGGGGGAGTGATCGGTGCCTGCAGTTCCCGAGCACATCGGCAAATACCAGATCTCGCAGGTGCTCGGACAGGGCGCCATGGGGGTGGTCTACAAGGGCTTTGATCCGCACATCCAGCGGCTCGTCGCGATCAAGACCATCCACAAGAGCCTGCTTGGAGACCCGGACGTCAACGCCGAGCAGGACAGCATCGCCGCGCGCTTTCGCAACGAAGCCCAGGCCGTGGGCCGCATCGCCCATCCGGGCGTGGTGGCGATCTACGAGTTCGGCGAGGACGAGACCACGGCCTACATCGCCATGGAGTTCGTCGAGGGCCGCAATCTCGACCATGTGCTGGCCGGCACGCCCATGCTCTCTGAGGCCCAGGTGCTGCGCATCATGGACCAGTTGCTCGACGCCCTCGCCGCCGCCCACGACCAGGGCGTTTGGCACCGCGATATCAAGCCGGCCAACCTGCTGCTGACCGCCAGCGGGCAGGTCAAGCTGACCGACTTCGGCATCGCGCGCATCGCGGGCCTGGGGCTCACGCAGGTGAACTCGGCCATCGGCACGCCGGGGTATATGGCACCCGAGCAATACATCGGCGAAGGGATCGACCAGCGCGCCGACATCTTCGCCTGCGGCGTGCTGCTCTATCGCCTGCTCACGGGCAAGCCGGCCTTCGTCGGCTCGGCCGAGCAGGTCATGTACAAGATCCTCAACGAGACCCCGGCCGCGCCGAGCACAGTGACGCAGCGCCCGCCCCACTACGACGCCGTGGTGGCTCGGGCCATGTCCAAGCGGGTCGAAGACCGCTATCCCGATGCGCGCGCCATGCGTGCCGCGATCCAGGCCGCCTCGCGCGGCGAGGACTCACCCAGCGACGACGCCACCGTGATCGCCGCCCAACCCTGGCAGCGCGCGGTGGAGGCGGCCAAGGGGTCCAGTCCGCGGCCTAGCGGTGCTACCGGTGCTACCGGTGCTAGCGGTGCCGGCGGTGCAAGCGGTGCCAGCGGCGCCGGCAGCAACGCCACGCAACTCGCGCACTGGGACGCTCAGACGCTCTCGCGCATCGAGCGCGCCCTCGCCACCCACGTCGGTCCGATGGCCAAGCTCATGGTGCGCGATGCCGCCAAGAGCTGCGAGGACGTGGTCAGCCTGGCCACGGCCGTGTCCCAACACATCGCGGATGCCGCCAAGCGCGCCGCCTTCATGAGCGCCGCCACGGCCGGCAGCCAGGCCACCCAGATCGCCAGCAGCAGCGCCACGCGCATGGGCCAGCGCCTGGACGAAGGCCTGCTCGCCCGCGCCACCAGCACCCTCACCCGCAACCTGGGCCCGATTGCCAAGGTCGTGGTCCGCAAGGCCTGCGAGGCCAGCGGCGGCGATGCCGGACGCTTCATCGAGGCGCTGCTGGCCGCCGTGCCGGAGGGGGATCGGGCGGCGGTGCAGAAGGATCTCGGCGCCTGACGGCCAAGCAGTGCTGGGCGCCCGAGTGCCGACCCGGTCGCAGCCAGCTGCGGGTTGAGGGATGACCTGGGCGTCATCCGATTGTCCGGCGTGCCCCGCCCCGGTAGCATGCTGGCATTCCGTTGGCACGGGCGCCTGCCCCGACCTCGCGCCTCATGAGCAACGATCAAGACGACGATCGCACCGTCATCCGCCCCAGCGGCTTCTCGCCCAGCAGCCTGCCGAGCAACCCGCCGCCAAGCAGCTTTGCGCCCACGCAGGCCGCCGGCCCGCCTTCGGTCCTGCCGTCGATGGGGCCGCCCTCCACCATCGCCTCCAGCGCCGGCGAAAGCGGCAATGCCCTGCCCGTGGGCACCTTCCTCGCGGAGTTCGAGCTGCTCGCCGTGCTCGGCGAAGGCGGCTTCGGCATCGTCTACCAAGCCTGGGACCACTCGCTGGAGCGCAGGGTGGCGCTCAAGGAATATATGCCGTCCTCGCTGGCGGCACGCACGGGCGACACCACCGTGCAGGTCAAGAGCGAGCGCCACCGCGAGACCTTCGACGCTGGCCGAAAGAGCTTCGTGAACGAGGCCAAGCTGCTGGCCCAGTTCGACCATCCGGCCCTGGTGAAGGTCTACCGTTTCTGGGAGGCCAACGGCACGGCCTACATGGTCATGCCGTTGTACGAGGGCATCACGCTCAAGGACCACCTCAAGACCCTCACCGCGCCGCCCGACGAGGCCTGGCTCCTGGGCGTGCTGGGCCCGCTGACCGAGGCGCTGGGTGTGATCCACCACGAGCAGTGCTTCCACCGCGATATCGCGCCCGACAACGTCATCTTGCTCGGCGGCAACGGCGCCCGGCCCCTGCTGCTGGACTTCGGTGCGGCCCGGCGAGTGATCGGCGACATGACGCAGGCGCTCACCGTCATCCTCAAGCCCGGCTATGCGCCGGTCGAGCAATACGCCGAGGCCCCGCACATGAAGCAGGGTGCCTGGACCGACGTCTACGCCCTGGCCGCCTCCGTGCACTTCGCCCTGATCGGCAAGACGCCGCCGCCCTCGGTGAGCCGCATGATGGGCGACCCCTACCAGCCGCTGGCCGAGAGTGCGCTCAAGGGCCGCTACAGCGAGCGCTTCTTGCGCGCCATCGACAAGGCCCTCATCGTCAAGCCCGACGAGCGCACACAAAGCATCGCCGAGCTGCGCGACGATCTCGGCCTCGTCGCAGGCCAGGGCGCGCCGACGATGATGCCTACGCAGATGCCCGCACGCGCTGCCGCCAGCCCTGCATCGCCACGCGAGGCGGCGCGCCAGCCCGCCGCCGGCAAGAGCAAGGCACCACTGATCGCCGTCGCCGCGGTCGCGGTGATCGGCGCCGGAGCGGCCGGCTACTTCCTCACCCGTCCAGCCACCGCCCCCGCGCCCTCACAGACTGCGACGAACACCGCGCCGGCCAATGCCCAGGCGCCAGCTCCCGCGCCTGCGCCCGCTCCGGTTCCGCCGCACTTCGACGCTCGTCAGCAGTTCGAGTCCGTCGTCACCCAGCAGAGCCCGGGCTTCCAGGTCAGCGCGGCGCCGGCCCTGGCCACCCTGCGCGTGGACAAGGACAAGCTGAACTTCAGCATCCGCTCCGAGCGCGCCGGCTACGTCAACGTGCTCCTGCTCGGGCCAGACGGCTCCTTGCTCCAGCTCTTCCCCAACGCCAAGGTGCCGACCCTTCGCATCGACGCCGGCCAGACCCTGAAGCTGCCGGGCAAGGAGCTGGAGCTCATCGCCTCCGAACCCCTGGGCACCGAGCATTTCCTCGTCACGGTCAGCGAGCAGCCGCGCGACTTCTCGATGTTCTCCACCGAGCGCGAAGACCCCTACCTCAAGCTGCCCACCGGCGCCCGCGCCGATGCCTTCCTCGCCGCCTGGAGTCGCAGCACGCCGATGCTGCTGGGCACGGCGCCCAAGGATTGCCAGGGCACGGCCTGCGATGCCTACGGGGCGGTGGTGTTCACGATGGAGATCGTGAAGTAGTCAAGCACAGTCCGGTGCCGGCGGCTTCACCACCAGAACCAGGCGCTCGCCATTGCCTGCACGCACGCTGACCGTATCCGGCAGCGGCGCCATGCACCTGCGACTCTCCTCGGCATTGAGCACCGACGTGACGTGATAGGCCTTGGTGTCCTGCCGCCGCTTGGCATTGCCTGCACGATCGGAGCCGGGGCTCACGGCCATGTACCTGCCGGCCACGACGTTTACCAGCCCGGCCGAACAGCGCAAGCGCTTCGCAATGGCTGTGGCGTCCTCACCGGCCTGCAGGGCGCGGAGGATTTCCGGTTCGAGTGGGTTCATGGGCTCGAAGCTGGGGGCGCTTTCCTCAAGCACAATCGCCCTCGCCAGATCTACCTCAAGCCTCCTCCAACTCCTCGAGCTCCTCGAGCTTCGTCCCCACCTCCCGCACCTTCACCATCGTCGCGTCGTAGTGGGTCTTCACCGGATCCTCGTCTTCGAGCCGGGCGAGCTGCACTTCGCGAATGACCTCGCAGGCGCTCTTGAAGGCTTCCGACAGGGCCTCCTCGGTCGCCGTGGTCAGAGCGGCCGTGAGCTTGTCCTTCTGAGCGTCGAGCTTGGCGCTGACGCGCGTGGCGTCGCGGGCCTGGGCGGCGAGGTTCTCGCGCACGAGCTTGGCCAGAGCCGCCTCGTGCTCGCCGGACATCTTGATGAAGCTGGCGGCCACGTTCGCCATCTCGCTGTGCAGGCTGCCGTCGGCGCTGATCGGCGTGTAGGCGCGCAGCAGGCTGCTGAGCTTCTCCGCGTCGAGCTGGAGCTGCTCGAGTTCGGCGGCCTCGATGGCGCCGGTCTGCGCGCGCGTGGCGAGCTCGACGAGATCCTGCGCGTCGACGATCTTGAACTGCTCGAGCACCGCGCGCTCGGTGCTCTTCTTGAGCTTGGGCTCGGCCTCGCGCCAGGCGCGCGTGACGGCAACGCTCCAGCTCTCGACCGTGAACTCCAGCGGACGCGGCTCCCAGTCGGGCGTGACCTTGTCAGGTTCGTATAGGCTTCGGTCCTCGGGCAGCAATGTCTCCAGGTAGCGGCGCACTTTGGCCTCGGTGCCGCTGGCCATCAGGGTCTGCTCATTGAGGCCCAGCTCGGAGAGCAGGTTGCGCGCGATTGGGTCCAGCGGCTTCTTCTCCATGCCGGCCCAGGCGATGGCATGCATGCCTAACGTGGGATTCAAGCGCAGGGCCTCGAGGCCCGCGGCACGCTCGTGCGGGGCGCGGATGAAGGCCAGGGTGGACTTCCACGCGGCCGCTAGCATGACCTCGTTGTAGACCATGCCGGCGAACTTGTTGGCGCTCTGGCCTGCCTCGGCGATGGCGCCCATGGTCTTGCTCACCGCCATGGTGATCGGCTCGGGCACCGAGCCGACCACGGCGGCGGCGATCTGCACGAGCGTCAGCGCGTCCTCGATCGCGTGGAAGGCCATCTGCTCGACCTTGTTGTCGAAGAAGCCCTGGATGGTGCTCTGCAGCGGGCTCACCGCCTTCTTGGAGAGCTTGAGGCTCTTCTTGAACTTCTCCAGCAGCAGGCGCCGCTCGTTGGCCTGCTTCACGGCCACGGCGAACTTCATGACTAGTTTGGCCGCCTTGAGCGGGCCCACAACCTCGCCCACGAGCGTGTCGGTCACATTCACGGACACCGCACCGGCGATGCTCATGGAGGTGCTGCCCAGCCCAGTCAGCACATTGCCAACCGAGAGCACGATGTCGGCGGTCAGGCGGTCCTGCTCGATCTGCTCAATGAGGCGTTCGATCGAATGTAGGTCGGCCGCGCCAATGCCGCCCTCGTCGATCAGCACGAGCTGGCGGCGATAGTCGTCGAGCTCCTCGTCAGCCGCCTGCAGCTCCTTCATGGCCTCCTCGTCGCCGCCCGGGTAGACGGCCTTGGAGGCCAGCGCGCGCAGCGAATCGGTGGACGAGAGCACGGCGCGCAGCGAGGCGCCTTGCGCGTGCATGGCCTCGCCAATGGCCGCGTCGGCCGCGGCCTGCAGCAGGCCTAGCGCACCGACGAGGTCGGTGGCCGCGAGCTTCACGAACAGTGCGGCGTCGGCCTTCTTCTTGTACGCGGCGGCCAGAGCCTTGCCAGTGTTCAGGAAGCTGGCGTCGCTAGGGTTGGGGGCGGCGCGCACGAAGGCGATCTCGAAGCAATCGGCCAGCGCGTCGACCACGGCCTGGCCGTTCGGCGGCGTGGCCACGGCGGCCTTGAAGTTGCTGGCGTAGAGGCTGGCAAAGGCCTCGCCGGCCCCGACCGAGACGGCCTTGACCAGGGCCTCGCACAGGGCCTTGTCGATGCCCACGGCCAGACTCTGCAGGCCGGCGCGCAGCACGCCGGCGTCGATCAGGGCCTTCCGGTCGGCCGGCAGCGTCGGCAGCTCGGCGTTCAACAGCTCCTCGGCCGCGCGCAGCAGCGGCGCAAAGCCGGCATCGGGGTCCTTCATCACGGCCTTTTGCAGGGCCGGTCCGTTGACGGCATTGATGAACTTCTTGGCCAACTCCTTGCCGGTGTCGCCGAGCGCCGGGTCCACGTTGCGCGAGAGCACGCGCTCGAAGGCCGCGCCGAACTCGCCGATGATGATCTGGTCTTCGGGCTTGGCCTGGGCCGCGGCCTCGGCCACGGCCTGCGTGTCTATCGCATCGACGTAGGCGCCCTTGAGCGCCGTGCCCACGCCGGGACGCACATGCTTGTCCAGCAGCGCGACGAGGCGGGCGTCGATCTGGTGCGCAACGCGATCGGCGGCCTCGGCATTGGCGGCCTCGTGGTGGGCCAGCTTCAGCGCGTCGTTGACCTTGTCGAGCTTCAGGCCCGGCAGTGCCAGGCCTTTGATGATCTCGACCACACTGTCGCCGTAGCCGGGAATCGCAGTCTTGGACGTGCCGAGGTCGCGCAGAGTGTCGAGCTGGCCGCTGGTGGGCTTCTCGTCGAGCGAGACGGCCTTGAGCACGAGCTGCTGCTGGTCCGGCGTGAGGCCCAGCTTGCCGAGCTTGTCGGCGATGCCGTCGCGCCGGCTCTTGTAGGCCATTTGCAGGCGCTGGCGGTCTGGATCGGTCTCGGTGACCTCCGGACCCGAAGGGTGCAGTTGCTTGTCGAAGCCGTTGACGATCTTGGCCTTGCCGTTGGCTTCCAGGTTCCACGAGTCCAGCGTGGTACCCATCTTGTACATGTCCAGGCCCATCTGGACACCGGCCACGGCGATGCCGATGCGACGCTTCTTGGTCTCGTCGATGTGCAAGCGCGCCAGGGCCTTGTCGGGAATCGCGGCCAGGGCCTTGAGGTTGGCGCCGGCCTTCTCCAGGCGCGAACCCGAGGAGCCCGAGCGCAGGCTCTTCTGGCGCGCGTCTTCCTGCGCCTTGTCGTCGCGGTGCTCGCGCGTGCTCTGCTTGTAGGCCTTGAAGGTCTCATCGAGCAGCTGCTGGACCTCGCTGTACTTGTCGATCACGAAGTTCTCGGGCAGCACGCCCTCGCGCACCAGGGGCGTGAAAAGCTCGTCGCGCAGCGCGGCCTGGAATGCCTCGGGCGTGTCGAACAACGGCCGGCCCTCGCGGTCGCGCTGGTCGAGCAGCGCTCGGGCAGCCTCGGCGATCGGACGCAGGGCCTCGCCGACCTGCTGCATGTCCTCCTTGCTCAGACCGCGGCCCTGGCGGGTGGCGCGTGCGGTGTCGATCGCGTGCTCCTGGCCCTTGTCGGAGAAGCTCTTCTCGTGCTTCTTGCCGTCCTTGTCGACGAGCTGCACCTGCATGGCCTTGCGGATCTCGTCCTTCTTGTCGGCCAGACCCTTCATGGCGCCCTCGAAGGCACTGCGGCGCTCGTTCTCGCGCTCGGCCTGCTTCTCGGCCTGGACCTTGGCGCCGACGAGCTCGTCGATGAATTGAATCAGCTTGGTGTCCATCTGGATTCCTGATTAGGCAGAGGCCAGAGCCTGCAACTCGATTTCCTTCAAGGTGGTCTCCAGGCCGCTGATAGCGACCAGCACCGAGGTCGAATCGATCGGGTTGGCGCGGCTGGCGAGTTTGCGTAGCAGCGGATTGGCGAGATCGACGCGGTACTGGCGCATCTGGCGCAGCACCGTTTCGCGGGCCGCGAGCTGCAGGCGCTCGATGGCCTGGTCGCCATCCGCATCGCGCAGCAGCTCGCCAAAGGGCGCAGCGAAGGCCTCGGCCTGGAACAGCGAGACCAGGCTGGTGATCATTTGCGCGGCCTCGGTGCCCTTGCGCTTGAGATCGGTGTCGCTCTCCGCAGCAGCCGCCTCGCCGACCGCCCGGGCCACATTCGTGAGGCTCGCGGCATAGGCGCGCGTGCGCTCGCTCCACTTCTTGTGCAACCGCGTGATGCCGTCCTTGCTCGGGCCCTGCACATTCGTGCTCTGCGGCGCGGCGATCAGGCGCTGGGCCGAGGCGCGCGCATTGGCCAGGGTCGCCTGAGCCCGCGCGAAATCAGCCTTCATCTTCTTGAGGTCCGGACCCGAGAGCGCACCAATGCCCAGCGTGGTCAGGTTCTTCAGGTAGGGCTCCAGGTGCTTGCCCGCCCCGTTGGCCAGATCCTCCAGGCCCTGGATGGTGCTCGCGTCGCCCTCCTCGCTCTCGGCCAGAGCGGCCTTGGCCTGCTCCAGCGTGTCGCTGAGGAAGCTGGCCAGTTCCTGCTGCCATTGGCGCGAGAGGTCCAACATCAGGCGATGGGCCTGCTGCTCCTGAGAGTTGGCCTCAGCCATCGCGGCCCTGGGGTTGCTGCTCTCACGGATTTGCTTGATGCGGGCCTTGATCCCCTCGATCACCTTGATCGCGTCCGGGATGCCCCCCTCGGTCGCCTTGAGCGCCTTGGCATCGGCGATGCGCGCGTCGAACCACTTGTCGAAGGCGTCGCCCTCGCCGGCCTCCTCCTTCAGGGCAGCATAGGCCTCACGGGCCTCGGTCTTGTGGCGGCGGTACTCGGCCTTGGCCAGCTCGCGGTCCTTCAAACCCTGCTCGCCGTCCGCGACCTCATGCTCCAACAGCGCGATGCGGGCCTTCAGGGCCTTGGGCGCGCAGCGCTTGGACTCCGCCAGTTCCTCAATATGACGCTGCTGGAGACGGCGACCGGTGGCCGGCATGTGCTTGGTGATCTCGCCGATGCGCTCGCCCAGCGCGTCGAGCGCCTTCTTATTCTCTTCGTGCAGCTCGGGCGTGGCGTTGATGTCGTTGACATGGGTCTTGAGCCTCTCCTTCATGCCGCGGGCCACGTCCACCAGATCCATGTCGCGGGTGTTGATCAGGTCATCGATGTCGCGGCCCGCGCGCACGAGCTCCTTCTTGTAGCCGGCGCTGATCTGCAGGTCTTGCATGGCCGTGCGCACCTCGTCGTCCATCTCCTGGCGCAGCTTGTTGCACGCGCTGACCTGGGCGCTACGGTGCGCCTGCTCCTTCTTGCGCAGCGCGCTCCAGATGTCGCCGTAGGCTTTGGCGGGCGCATCCTTTTGCGCCAGCACCAGCTGCTCCTCGGCTGCCACGTCAACGCCCTTCTCCTTGAGCCAGGCCAGGTATTCGAGCATCTGCGCCGGAGCTTTGCTGTCATTCTCTTGAGCTTTGCGGAACTTGATGGCGCCGATCTCGCGCCGCAGCTTGGAGAGCTCCATCGCCTCGAGATCGTCGGCGATCTTGCGCAAGCCCTTGGTCGCGGTCTCCACCGCCCCGCCCAGGGCCTTCAGGTCACCGGTCAGGCCCGATGCCGTCTTCTGCCACTGCGCAACCACGGTGCCGAGCCTGGCATCGAACTCCTCCTCCAGCAGCGCACGCTCCTCCTCGCCCAAGCTCTTGATCCGTTCCACAAAGGCATGCACGCGTGTCTCGGTGGCCACATGGGCGTCGTTCACGTCGCGATGGCCTTGGGTCAGCGCCTTGCCAAACGCGGTGCGCAGGCCCTCATCGCCCACGGGTGTGTTGCCCGCAGCGATGCGGCGCTCGAGCTCGGTCTTCGCGTCCGCAATCTTGACCTCGGCGGTCTTGCCGTCGGTGCCGGTCACGAAGACGACGGGCTTTTCGATCGCCTCGAGGCTGGCCTCGAATTCGAAGCGGTCGAAGGGCTTCTTCAGCTCGGCGCAGGCCTCGAGCATGTGCTGCGCGAGATGCTGCAGGGCCGGAAAGCTCATGGCCTGCTGGGCCAGCGCCGCCGTCTCGGCCAGCGCGCGGCGCTTGGCCTCCCAGGCCGTGCCGTGGGTCTTGTAGCCGTCGTCCAGGGCCTTGAGCTGGCGGCCGGCGCGCTCGTAGGCAGCCTTGGCGGCCACCCATTGATGAGCCTTGAAATCGCCTTCGTCCACGAGCGCGACCGCGCGCCGTGCATTGGCGAGCATCGACTCGGGCGCATGGCGTGCTTTGAGTGACTTGATCAGGTCGTTGACCGCGGTCTGTGCGTCGCCAGCCGCGGCCTTGTCCTTCAGGCCCTGAGTCGTCTCGTTCTGGATGCGCAGCGCCAGGGCGTCGAGCGCCTTGACCGCAGCCTTGGGGTCGCCGCGGCCGCGTTCAGCCAGCTCGTTCGCTTCCTGGCGCGCGGCCCCCACGGCGAACTCGGGCGCCGGCCCCTCGAAGGCTTGCAGCGCGGCCGTCACGCGCGCCAGCGCCTGCACCACCTCGATCGGCTTGTCCTTGGCCAGGTAGGCCTCGCTTTCCTTCTTGCCGGCCTCGATCACAGCCGTGTAGGCGCAGAGCTTGTCCAGCGCGGCCCTGAAGCCGTGCATGACGCCGGCCTCGTTGACGAGCAGGCCCACGGAGTCGTCGATGAGCTTCTGCAACCAGGTGGCCGAGGCAACGGCGCCGGGCAGGCCCTTGAGCTCGACAAGGCCCTGGCGCGCCAGCGGCAGGATGCGCGTCCATTCGCCCTGTGCAGCCAGGTCGGCCTGCGCCTCGGCCTTGACGTTCTTGACGCCCTCGCGCGCCGCGTTCAGGTTCAGGGTCACGGCCTTGAGCTTGTCACTGGCCTGGGTGAGCTTGGTGGCGTCGCGCATGGTCCAGGCATCGTTGCCCAGCTGGCGCGCCTCGGCCAAATCGGCCACGGCCTGCTGCAGCGGCGTGTACACCGAGCTGCCTGGCAGCGTGGCGCCGCGCAGGCCGCGCACCTTGGCCATCTCCACTTGACGCTCGGCATAGGCCTTCTCGAATTTGGCCACGGCCTCAGTCAGATCGTTGGCCTTCTTGATCTCGGCCTCGACGGTCTTTTGCAGCTGGTCGAGCTCCTCGAGCTTGGTCTTGAGCCCGACCTGATCGTTGGCTTGCGACAGCGCCTGCAACTCGCCGGCGAGCTTGCGATAGACGGCCTGCTGGCGCTGCTGCTCGGGCCCGTTCACCTCGCCGAGCTGACGCAATCGCTTGTCGAACTTCTCGTTCGCTTCCTTGGCCTGGGTAAGGCCGGACTTCAGCGAGAGCTTCTTGGCACGCTGCTTGCCGAGCAGCTCGCGGGCCTTGCGGCACCATTCGCTGGCTTCGTCAGTGGACCTTGCGTCAGTCATACGCATCCTTTGATATCAGTTGTCCTTGGCTCGGCGCACGAGACTTGCGGGCCAAGCGCCAGTCTCCGCCCCCAAGCCCGTGCGCCTGGCGATGTGCGTGCGGGCCGATCCGGCAAGCATCGCCGCCCCCCGCGAAGACCGACCGGGCGTACACGCGTTTAACGCAGTGAGGCTGGGCGAGGCGCTTCATGTCAGGCCACTGCGGGCATGGTCGAACGCACCCTGTCGAGCGCATCACCGAGGGTCTTGGCCAGCGTGACCTTGACGTCGAACTTGCTTTCGTCGGCCAGCTTGACCATCTCGTTGGTCTTGATCTCGCCGATCAGGAAATCGAGTCGGTCCCGCAGCTCGCGAGTGGCCGGCTGGGCCTTGTCGCCCGTGGCGCTCATGGCCGCGTCCACGAGGTCCTGCAACTCGGCGTTCTGCTCCTGCAACAGTTCGGCCACGTCATCGGCCAGGTCCACTTCGTCGGGCTTCATCTGCACGATGGCGGCGCGCAGAGCGGCGATCTGGCGCTCGGCCGCTGCCACGGCCTGGCGCAGGCCTAGGAGGCTGGTACGGTAGGCGACGATACCGGCCGGAGGCTCGCCGTCGGTCTTCTTGCCGCGAGCCTCCTCGATCAGCCCCTGGAGGCGGTCCAGCGCACCGACGGCCTTGACATAGTCGCCACCCTCGGCCTGGGCATTGGCGTAGGCGAGCACGCTGCGCAGCTTGCCGGCGTCGGGGTTGCGCGCGGCCAGCAGGGCCAGGTAGCCGGGCTCGATCTCTGCCATGCGCCTGTCGAAGCGGGCCGCGCCTTCGGCGTCCAGCCCGGGCTGCTGCTCGCCCTCTTGCTCGGGGGTCTCGCTCTTGACCGGCTCCGGGGTTGCCGTGTTCTTCAGCAAGGTCTGTGCTTCGTCGAGCAACGCATAGGCGCGCTCGAACTCCTTCTTGTTGGCGGACACGCCCGCTTCGCTGATCTTTAGCTTGACCGTTGTGCCCGGCTCGCCACCAGCCGCGATGGCGGCCTTGGCTTCGGGCAGCAGCGCAGCGAGGCGCTTGTTGAAGGCCAACATCTCGTCGCTCTTGGGCGCCTCGGGCTTGGGCTCGGGCTGGCCCTGAGGCGGCACGGGTGGCAGGGGCGGCGCGGGTGGCGCGCCCATGAGTTTTTGCAAGCTGTCGATGCCCTGGAGGGCCGCCTTGTAGGCCGCGGCCTCGCCCTTCTCGCGCACGAACTCGGCCACTGCGCGCAGCTTGGAGGTGTCACCGGCCTGGCGGCGCAGCGCATCCAACACCATGGGTTGCACGGCGGCCCAGCGCTTCACGAACTCGGCCTTGAGCGGATCTTCGCTGACGGCCTCCTTCAGCGGCGGCGCCTCCGGGATCTGCTCGCTGTGAGTGGCCTGCTGCTCGTCGTCCTCGTCGCCTTCATCCTCCTCCGGCGGCTCGCCATCGTCGTCGAGATCGCCCTCCTCGCCGCGCACCCGCACCTTGAGGCGCAGCTCCACCTGCTTGAGCAGGGCGGCCTTGATCTTCTTGGCCAGGCCCGCAGCCTGGGTCTTGAGCACGAAGGTGTAGCTCTTCTCCTCGAAGATGCAGTGGCCGAGGAAGAACTTGGGCATGCCGCTGCCCTCGAGGTAGTCGGCCAGCAGCTTGCGGCGCGTGGGCGAGATGGCCTTGCGCGACATCAGCACGGCCACTTCCTTGCCCGTGCTGGCCAGCATGACCTGCATTTCCTCGCCCTTCTTCACCTGGCGCAGCAGCGGGATCATCTTGGTGGTCAGCAGGACGGGCGTGTCTTCCTCCTCGTCCTCTTTGGCCTGTTTCTTGAGCGCGAACTCGCTTTCCTTGCGCTGCTTGTCGGCGGCCTTTTCGAGCCCGTCGAGCCAAGTGCTGAGCTCCTTGTTGCCCTTGGCCTCCTTGCGCAGGTCCTTGATCTGCTTGTCGATGTGGTCGAGCCCCTTGAGCTCTGCGTCAGGCGTCTTGCCGTTCTCCAGCGCGCCCAGGGCCTTGGACAGCAGCGCGTCCTTCAGGCCGTGCGTTTTGGCCTGGCGTTTCCATTCGAGTTCACTGAGAAATTTCTCGGCCATGCGGCGCTCCTGTGCGGGTTGTGCGGGCGGCTCAGAGCTTGCCCGGAGCGAGGTCCTGGTTGGCCAGCCGCACGAAGGTGTCGTTCAACGCAGCCAGGCTCGTGTCCTTGGGGGCCTCGGACAGAATTTTCTGAATCAGACGGATCGATTCCACCGAGCGCCGGATGCCGCTTGGATCAAGCAGGGACGGCTCCAGGCCCTTCTGCTGTACGAGGTGGCGCTGCTCCTCCTCCAGGCGCGCGGCCAGCAAATTGACGTCGATGTCGAGGATCTGCTTGACCACCTCGCGATCCATGGGCTCGCCCACCGAATCCATCGGTAGGCCATCGGGGCCGACCAACAGGCTCGACATGCCGGCCAGGGCACCACCGCCGTCGTTGCGATCGTTCTGGTCGTTGAAGGCCTCGTCGGTCATGAAGGCAGCGCCGCCGTCGAAGGGCCGCGCCGTGACGCGCCCTTTCGGGTCGCGGTCGATCATCATGTTTTCCCACTTCAGATCGCAGTTCGCAGACATCATGAAACACAGGGCAATCTTCTGCAGGTCCTTGGCCGGCAGCTCGCGGGCCATGGTGTTCAGGCGTTCAAACTTTTCGGGAAGTTCGGCCAGCTTGTCTTCCAGCTTGGCCATCTCGTCGTTGATCGCCCGGACCTCCGCCTCCTCGGCGCTGGCGTCCTTTCCGGCCTGCTTGCGTTCGTTGATGGTCTTCTTGAGCTTGGTCCGCTTGCTCGCGTACTCGCTCATCTCCTCATTGAGATCCATGTTCTTCTGCGCCTGGCCCTCGGGGCCGAGCACCACGTCACCTTTGAGGCCCTCGACCAGCGCGCCGAGCTCGGCCCCCCCTTGCGGACGCTTGCGCGTGGGCACATCCATGGAGACGATCTGCACCTTCGGAAAGCCAAAGTCCAGGCCGGTCTGCGCCATGATTTCCTGCGCCAAGGTGCTGGACAGTGCCTCGCGCACCGCGCCGCCGCCGGGTTGGAGCCCCGATTGGGTGGACTCGCCCTGGACCGTCTTGAACGCATAGGCAATTCCGCCGTGGCCGTCCTTGACGAGATGGACCTCGGAGGTGCCGCCGCTCGGGCTGCTGAAGCCATGGTCCTTGATCAGGGACTGGGCGTAGCCGCCCAGTTGCTTTTCGTCGCGTTCGCGCTCTTCGTCCCTGAGGTCGTGCAGCAGGGCCAGCGCCTGATCGCGCATCTGGCGGGCCAGTTCGAGCTTGCGTTCGGTCACCTTGTCCGGCTTGTCCTTGTCCTTGTCCTTGTCCTTGCCCTTGCCGTCGTCGACGTCCTCTTCGCTGTCGTCCTCGCGCTTAGCAAGGTAGTCGTCGGCCAGCGCGATCAGCGCGCGGGCCCGTTTCTCCTCCTTCTCGGTGCCCTCGGCGCCGTTGAGCGCCCTGGCGGCATCGATCAGCACCTTGAACTTGCCCAGGCCCTTGAGGATGCCGCGGTTCAGCCCCCCCTTGCTCTTGTCCTTTTCGAGGGCGTCGAGCGCGCTCGACGCGAAGCTCGTTCTAAAGGTGGAAGGCGGCCGGCGCAAGATCCATTTGTCGAACCTTTGCTGGCCGAGCTGGCGTTTGTTCTGGCGGCCGCTGCCGCTGAGCATTGAGGGGTCCATGCCTGAGGCTCCTTGTGCGGCCGAGATCAGGCCAGTTGGGCTGCCATGGTCTTGAGGCTGGTCTTGAGCTGGGCAACCACGCTCAAGTCCACATAACCGTTGTCATCGAGGTCGGCCATCATGGGGTCCCGATCGACGAAGGCGCTGTACTCTTCGATCAGCTTGCGGGCCTCGTTGTGCAGCTCGCGCTGATCCTCGGCGGTGGTGGCGTTGAGCGCCTCGTCGAGCTTATCCAGCAGTCTCTCGTCCAGCGCGGCCAGCACGCGATCGAGCACGCGGATGCCCTTGGTAACGACGGGCTCCGACTCCCCCCCGCGGTAGGCCTCGAGCACGGCCTTCTCCAACTGGGCCAGCTGCTGGCGCACCTGCTTGCGGGCCAGCTCCCAGGCCAGGCGCGACTGCGTGAAGGCCACCTTGGGGCCGGTCGGCGCGGGCGTGGCATCGCGCGGAGCTTCGCCGTCGCTCTCGCCTTCCGACTCGCCGGCCTCGCTGGCCTGGCCAATGCCCGCCAGCAGCGCCTCGGCCTCGTCGAGCAGGGCGTTGGCGCTACCGAACTCGTGCTTGCGGGCCAGGGTGCCGGCCTCGCTGAGCTTGAGCTTGATGGTCTGGCCCTTGTCGGCGTCGGCGGCCAGTGCCTCCTTGACGCGCGGCAGCAGGGCGGCGAAGCGCTTGTTGAACTCGGTGCCCTCGGCGCTGGCTTGGGGCGCTTGGGGCGCCTGGGGCCGGGCTTCAGGCTGGGCCTGCTGCATCGGCGGCGCGACCGGGATGTTGCGGATGCCCTCCATCAGCTTGACCAGCCTGTCCAGGCCCTGGAGTGCGGCGGCATAGGCGCCGTCCTTGGCCCTGCCGTGCACGAAATCGGCCACGGCGCGCAGCTTGGCCAGGTCGCCGACGCCGGCGGCGAGCATCTGCTGCACCTCGGGTTCGAGCGCAGCCCAGCGGCGCTCGAAGTCGGCCTTGTGCGGGTCGATCGGGGTGGTCGTGCCGCCGCCGGGGCTCTCCTGGCCTAGCGCCTCGGCGTCCTCATGCTCGGCCGTGCCGCCGTCGTCGTCCGTCTCGCCGTCGTCGTCCGTCTCGCCGTCCTCGCCGCGCACGCGCACCTTGGCGCGCAGGTCGGTTTGCTTGAGGATGGCGGCGCGCAGCTTCTTGGCCAGGCCAGCCGCCTGGGTCTGCACGACGAAGGTGAAGCTGTTGGCCTCCCAGATGCAGTGGCCGATCACGTACTTGGGCGTGCCGCTGTCGCCGAGGTAGTCGGCCACCAGCTTTCGCCGCGACGGTGGGATCGCCCGGCGCGAGATGAGCAGCGCCGCCTGCTTGGAGCCGACCGCGGCGAGCACCGGCAGCTCGACCTCGCCCTTGCGGAGCTCGCGCAGCAGCGGAATGAGCTTGGTCGTCAACAGCGCCGGGGATTCTTCTTCCTCGGCGGACTCGGCCTCCTTGGCAGCCGCCTTGGCCAGCTTCTCTTCCTTAGCGATCGCCCTGTCGATGCCGTCGAGCTGGGCGCCAAAATCTCTGTCGCCCTTGACGAACTTTCGCAGCGCGTCCGCCTCCCGTTCCACTGCAGCCAGCGCCTCGATCTGGGCGGCCGGGTCACGTGCCTTCTCCAACGCCGCCAGCGCCTTGAGCAGGGCGGCATCCTTGATGTCGCGGCCCTTCGAGAACTTCTTCCATTCCGCTTCGGTGAGAGATTTGTCGACCATATCTGACTCCGAGCAATTCAATGGCTTGGGACGGCGATCATAGAGCGGTGAACATGACGGGAGCAGCGGTATTTGCCCCTTCCGGGGAGCCGTCGACTCATGCAGTTAGCATCGAAATCCCATCGTCACCCATGCATGGCATGCATCCACCATGGACCTGCGGCGCCTGAGGCATCTGGTCGTGCTGGCCGAGCAGCGCAACTTCCAGCGCGCGGCCGAGCAGCTCAAGCTCAGCCAGCCAGCGCTCACGCGCAGCGTGCAGGCCGCAGAGCGCGAGGCGGGCCTGCGCCTGTTCGATCGCAGCAATGCCGGCGTCACGCCCACACCGGCTGGCGAATTCCTGCTCGAGAGGGCGCGCCGCCTGGTCTTTGACAGCCGCAGCCTCGCGCGCGACATGCAGTTGCTGCGCGAGCGCAAGCTCGGCAATGTGGCCTTCGGCGTCGGGCCCTTCCCGGCCGGCTCGGTACTGCCAGGGCTGCTGGCCGAGCTGCGGTCTGAGTACCCGGCGATCTGCACCCGCGTGGTCGTGGGCAACTGGGACTGGCTGACTCGCCATCTGCTCAGTGAGGACATCGAGTTCTTCATTGCCGACGTGCGCGACCTGCCCAAGGACCCGGATCTGGAATGCCGCGTGCTCGGCCGAATGTCGGTCAGCGCCTTCGTGCGCCCCGGCCATCCTCTGCTCAAGCGGCGCAAGCTGCAGATCGCCAACGTGTGGGAACACGGCGTGGCCATCGGCGACGAACACGAGCTCAAGCGCCATGACATCGGCCTCGTGCACCGCCTGCCCGGCGTGGGTCAGAACCTGCAGGACCACATCGACTACGTGCAGAGCTGGAAGGTGCCGAGCGACACTGCCAGCGTGGGCATCTCGCTGCGCGGTGCGGCGCGCCTGGCCAAGGGCGTGATGGACTGGCGCCGCAACCGTCAGGGCCTGATGACGACGACCTACGCCACCACCGGCGCCTTCCTGCGCTCCAGCCCCGACCAGCCCGCGCCCGACCTGCAGCTGATCTTCGTCATCGCCATCGTCGACGACCACGCGCGCAAGGCCCACCTGGGTCACGGCATCTCCTGCCACGTGGACCTGCTACGCCCGCGCAGCCGCGGTGAAGTCACGCTGTCCAGCAAGGACCCGCACGCCGCGCCGCGCATCGATCCGCGCTTCTTCAGAGACGCGCGAGACCTGGAGCAGCTCATGATCGGTGCCCGCCGACAGCAGGCCATCATGGAATCGCGCGCCTTCGATGGCGTGCGCGGCAAGATGCTCTACGCGGTCAACGCAAGGGACGACGAGGCCCTGCATGCCGACATCCGCGGGCGCGCCGACACGCAGTACCACCCCGTCGGGACCTGCAAAATGGGCCCGGCCACCGATCCCATGGCCGTGGTCGATGCGCAGTTGCGCGTGCACGGCGTTCAGGGCCTGCGCGTGGTGGATGCTTCCGTCATGCCCACCTTGGTCGGCGGGAACACGAATGCGCCGACGATCATGATTGCAGAGCGGGCGGCGGATTGGATCCGGGGAAAGGCGGCCTGAGCGCCACTCGCCACCTCAACGGGAAGCGGCCAGGCCATGAAGGGCAGCCAGCGCCAGCAAGTTCAGGCAGACCGTCACCAAGAAGGCCACGCGGAAAGACACCTTGCGCGTCTTGTGGCGCAAGAGCTGCTGGGCGGCAAAGCCGCCGGGCCAACCGCAGAGTAGTCCCAATGCCAGCAGGCTTCGCTCTGGGATGCGCCGCCCACCCGCACGCGCCGCAGCCTTGTCGATCGCGTAGGCCGCGAAGCACAGCAGGCTTGCCATGAGATAGATCGCGGCGATGTCCTTCACGCGAGCCAGGGGTTGATCACCGCGGACTGCAGCATCGCGGGTACCCCGGTCTCCATGCTGTGGCCGTGCTGGGCGGCACGCAGGCGCAGCGTCCGGTGCACCTCATCGGACATATTGCGTACGGTCAGCGTGGCCATGTTCATCACCTCGGCATGCATTCAATGCATGCATTTTGCAACGTTGACTGCATTGCGCACACGCCGCAGCGTTCACGCCACCTTCTTCACCTCAGCCGCCAGCCGGTCGAGCTTGTGCTCGTTGGCCGGCCGCACCAGAGGGGCAGCGCGCTTGAAGTGCTCCGCCGCATCGAAGACCTGGCGCCAGCGCACCAGCGTGCCGCCTTCGACCTCCTCGAGCCCGATAGCCAGATAGCCAGTTAGCCAGATAGAAGCGGCGAGTGTCGGCGGCACGCTCCACGGCCACGCGCTCGTTCTCGTGCAACTCGGCGATGCGGTTCTCGTTGGGATGGTCCGTACGGTCGGGGCTCTGCGGGGTGAAGATCCGGCAGCCGCCCTCGCGGGACTCGAAGACGTCGAAGGGGCTGGTGAATCCATCGGTGCCTCAACAGTGCTTGAGGTGCTCGGGCCGGATGAATGCGCGATACAGGCGCTCGCGCGAGGCCGGGATGAGGCCGGTGTGAAAGATTCCGCGCTCGGCAGTGGACGCGCTCATGCGGGCTCCGATGCGGTATGGCGCGGTCATCCAATACATCCGCGCCACCCGACCGGCCATGGCTTACTTGAACTTCATCTCCTGCAGCAGCAGTCCGCTCTGGATCTCGCGAATCTCGAGCCGGTCGCCGGACTCCTTTTCCAGCTGCGCGGTCGTCTTCTTCTTCCAGGCGACGAACTCGTCATTGCGCTTCTCGGATTCCGGCCCTGTAGCGAGCCGGTCGAGGATGACGACGAGATACAGCTCGGGCTCTCCCTTGCGCGGGTAGGCGTTGGCAAACACCGAATAACCCTTGATCCAGCCCTTGGACTTGGCGAATTCCTGGCTGGCCTTCCACTCGGAGGCCAGGAACTTCGCGTAGGCGAACTCGCCGCCGTCCTTGACGTGAACCCCCGTGATCTCCCAGAAGTCGCCACCGACCATGGGCCAGTCGCTGGCCACCGCGGGGGCGGGCATGACGAGCGACGCAGTGAAGAGCGCGGTCGTCAGCAATCCGGTGACAAATGCCTTTCTCATCTAGGTCTCCTCTCAGCCACCATGGCTGCGCGGCGACGCTAGCACCGGCATCTGGTGTGGACAACGGCAAGCCCTCATCCACATTGATGACAAACGCGATGGCGACGATTTCGCGCGAGCAGCGCACAGCAAATCAGTGCAGATGACGCCGCAAAAATCCCAACACCCGGGTCTCGTAGCCATCGGGATCGAAGTCATGCAGGTCCACATGCGCCGCCCCTTGGACGACCCAAATCTCGCGAGGCTCCCCCGCGGCGGCGAACAAGCGCTCGCTCTCCGCCAGCGTGGTGTGGCGGTCCTCGCTGCCCGCAACGACCAGCACCGGCGCCTGCAGCGAAGCCATGGCGTCGATCGGGCGCAGCTGCGCGGGGCTGATGCCCAGCCTCAGCGGCAGCTGCATCGTCAACAGCGGTGCCAGCCAGCGGCCCGGCCGCCCGAGCCGCTGCTCGAGGCGGTCCGCCACGGCCTCCTCGATGGTTGGATACATGGACTCGAGCACCAGCGCGTCCGGGGCCGGCTCGACATGGGCCAGCACGGTGGCAGCCGCGCCCAGCGAGACGCCAATCACGCCGATGCGCTGCCCCGGTAACTCCTGGCGCAGGAAGGCCAGCGCGGCGCGCACGCCTTCGGCCTCGCGCAGCCCGAAGCTGATGCGATTGCCTTCGCTTTCGCCGTGCGCCGGCAGGTCGATCAAGAGGACCGAGTAGCCCAGCGCTGCGAGCCATTGGGCGCGCGCCAGCATATCCGCCCGATTGCCACGCACTCCGTGCAGCAGCAAGATGGCTCCGAGCTCGCCGTCGCGACGGGCGAACCAGCCGGCCACGCGCAGCCCCTTGGCACAGCGCAACACCACGCTGTCGGCCTTCAGCTCGATCGGCGGCGCGCCAAGGCGCGCCCGCGCCGGTCGGGACAGCATCTCACCGGCCGCGAAGCTAGCCGCGGCTACGCCCAATGCGAGCCAAAGCGGCAACCGAATGAGGCTGCGAATCGTGAAGAAATTCGAATACCAGGCCATGCCGCATTGTGGCGAGCACGGACAATCTCCAGACATGTTCAAGCTGTTTTGTGCCCTCATTCTTCTCGTGCCCTTCTCCGCCGGCGCAGCCGAGTTGCGCGTTGCGGTGGACGCCAGCACCGAAATGCCCTGGGCGCACATCTATCAGGACCAGCTGCAGGGCGGAATCCAGCGGGACCTGGGCCTGGCAATCGGCGATCGCATGGGCCGCGAGGTGCGCTTCGTCGTGCTGCCGCGCCAGCGCCTGAGCCGCTCCATCGAGCAAGGCGAGGTGGACCTGGCCTGCGTGCTCACGCCCGAATGGCTGCCGGGCCCCTTTGACTGGACGCCGCGCTTCATCGACGACGCCGACGTGGTGCTGAGCCTGTCCAGCGTCCCCGCCCCCAAGCGTGTGGAGGATCTGGCCAATGTGCCGCTGGGCACCGTCAATGGGTTCCGCTATCCGGTGCTGGAGCAGCAACTCGGCGGTCGTTTCATACGCGACGATGCCCCCAGCGCGACCAACAATCTGCGCAAGCTCGACTACGGCCGTATCTCGCATGCGGTGGCCAACGAGCGCTTCGTGACCTACCAGCGGCACCTGGGCCAGCTCAAGGCAGCGCTGAATCCGCCCCTGGTGATCTCACGCCACCGGACCGGCTGCGCCATCTCGCGCCAGGGCCAGATCACGGCACCCGAGGTGTCGGCCGTGATCGAGCAGCTTCAGCGCAGCGGCGCGCTTGCTCAGATCCTCGCGCGATACCGTTAGGTTTTCCAGTTCGGTTTCAGCCGGGTTATCGCTGAATAATGCATTCATGAACCTCAGCACACATCCCCTGCAGCGCCTGCTGCCCACGTCCAGCCGCCTCGTCCTCGGTTGCATGGGACTGGGCGGAGACTGGAACCACGACCCCAGCAGTGAAACCGACGTCGCCCGCGCCCATGCGGCCATCGAGGCCGCGCTGGACATCGGCATCACCCTCTTCGACCACGCCGACATCTACACCCTGGGCAAGGCCGAATCGGTTTTCGGCACCCTGCTGCGCCGCACGCCGAGCCTGCGCGAGCGCGTGCTGCTGCAGACCAAGTGCGGCATCCGCTTCAAGGGCTTCCAGCATGACGCCGGCCCGAAACGGTATGACCTCTCGGCCGCATACATCGAGGCGCAGGCCGAGCACAGCCTTGCACGCCTGGGCACAGATCACCTGGACCTGCTGCTGCTGCACCGTCCCGATGCCTTGATGGAGACCGAGGAGATCGCTGAGGCCTTCACGCGTCTGCGCCGCTCGGGCAAGGTGCGCCACTTTGGCGTGAGCAATATGCAAGCCGGGCAGATGGCCTGGCTCTCACGCGCGCTCGACGCGCCGTTGGCCGTCAACCAGTTGGAGATGAGCCTGGCACGGCTGGAACCCTTCGAGGCCGGCACCTGCTTCAACGATCCCCAGGCCGGCGTCCGCCCTGGCGCGCTGGCCTGGGCCGGCGTGATGGAATATTGCCAGCAGGAAGGCGTCCAGCTCCAAGCCTGGGGCTCGCTGGCCAAGGGCCGGTACACGGCAGAGCAGGCCCGCTTGCCGGCAGACGAGCCGGTTCGGACGCTGATTGCCGAGCTGGCCCATGCCCACGGCCTCAGCCGCGAGGCCGTGATGCTGGCCTGGCTGATGCGCCACCCGGCACGCATCCAGCCCGTGATCGGCAGCAGCGATCCGGCACGCATCCGCGCCTGCGGCGACGCGATGAAGCTGGTCATGAGCCGCGAGGACTGGTATGCGCTGTACCAGGCTGCGCGCGGGGCTGAGCTTCCTTAGCCGGTTCAGGCCTTGAGCTTCTCCAGCCGCAGCTGCAGCTCGGCCGCGCGCGCATTGCCCGGCGCGATGCCCTGGGCGCTGACGATGGCCTGGCGAGCTTCCTGGGCCAGTGCGGCGTCCGCGCCTTGCTTCTCGATGAAGGTGATGGCCACGTAGGCGAGGTTGAGCTGGGCGCGCGGATTTTGCGGCATGAGATCGCGTGCGCGGCGCATGCTCTCGAGCGCCTCGGGCAGCTTGCCCTGCGAGATCAACTGCACGCCTTCGTTCATCGCCTCCGAGGCCTGCTTGCGCGAGGCGCTGAGCAGCTCGCGGCCGGCCTCGCCCATGCCACCGGCGTCGAAGACCTTTTGCGCGCGGTCGGCCACGGTTTGGTCGTCGTGGTTGTTGCGGCTCACGAACTGGAGCATCTCGATGGCCGCCTCGCGCTGGCCGGTCTCCATCAGGGTCTCGGCGATGTCGAGCGCGGTGCCGGCGGAGACGGGCTCCAGCTTGCCCTGGCTCAGCTGCTGCAGCTCGCTGGTGGCCGCCTTGACGGCGGCGAGGTTGCCCGCCTTCACGTGCACACGCAGCTCCATGGCCTTGCCAAGCAGCCGAGGCTCGGCACCCTCGAACTGTTCCGCCAGACCGGCCAGCGTCTGCAAGGCATCGGCAGTGGCACCGGTCTCCACTTGCACGCGCGCCAGACCCAGGAACGGCGCCGTGGTCTTGAGCGCGCTGTGCTCGTTGAGTTTGATGGAGCGCTGGAAGGACTGGCCGGCCAGCTCGGTGTCGCCAGTCTTCAGGGCCGCGGCACCGAGGGCGGACTGGCGCGAGGCCGAGTTGGGCGAGAGCTTGCTCGCGCGCTGCAGCACGTCGAGCTGGGCCTGAGCTTGCTCCTGCATCTCGTGCACCTTGGCCAGGCAGTCATAGGCTTCCAGGTACTGCGGATGGTTCTGAATGATGGACTCGAGCTGGTTGCGCGCGGCGTTGAGATCACCCTCCTCCATGCACAGCTTGGCCAGGCCGAGCTTGGCCCAGGGCAGGTTGGCACGGCCCAGCACGTCTTCGTAGACGGCGCGGGCCTTGGCCGCGTCGCCGGACTGCTGGTAGATCTGGGCCTGCAGGCGCAGCAGCTCGGCCACGTTCTTGCCTTCGGCGATGCGGGCGCTGCACAGGCTCAGGGCTTTGGCATTGTCCTTGGCCCCAATGGCGGCAATCACGTCGGCGAGCGCTGCCTTGCGATCGAGCAGGCGCGAGAGCCGAGTCTGCAGCGTGCCTTCTGTGATGGGCTTGAGCAGATAGTCGTCGGGCGCATGCTCGGCGGCCACGGAGATCATGTCGGAGTGCTTCTCGGCCGTGATCATGATCCAGACCGCGGCCGGCGTAATCCAGCCCTTGTGGCGCGACTCCTCCAGCAGCATCTGACCGTTGCGGCCGTCACCGAGGTTGTAGTCGCACAGCACCACGTCGTAGCTGGTCTTGGACAGCAGCTTCACCGCGTCCTCGCCGCTGGCGGCCGTGTCCACGCGCTGCGCGCCGCAGCGGCGCAGCAGCCCGCGGATCACGCCGCGCATGGTTTCGAAATCCTCGACCAGAAGGAACTGGCGGCTGCCGAAGGCGTCGACGGAGTTGCTCATGGGAGAAGAATAGTGAAGCGGCCGCCGCCCGAGGGCAGATTCTCCAGGCGTGTCGTGCCGACACTGCCCTCGCGGCGGTGCAGGAGCGCCACCTGGCGCGCAAAGTACAGACCCAGGCCCGTCGAGCCAGTCTGCGAGTTGATGCCCTTTGTGGCAAAAGCCTGCTCGAGCATGAAGCTCGGAAAGCCCAGGCCATCATCGTCGATGGCAAAGCTCAGCGCGCCCGCCCCGCCCTGCACACGCAGCACGATGCGACTGTGCGTATAGCGCACCGCGTTGAACATGGCCTGGGTCACGACACTGAGCAGCAGCTCGCGGTCGAAGTAGCCACCGAGCAGGTTTTCGTCGACCTCCACCTCCAGCGCCAGACCCTTGATGCGCGCCAGCGGCGCCACACGGCTGGCGGCCTCCTGGGCAAATTCATCGAGATCGACCTCCTCGGGATCGAAGGGATAGAGACCACGCTCGAGCTTGTACATGGCCATCAGCTGCACGAGGTGACCGTTCACGCGCTGCGCTTCGTAGAGCGTCTGCTGCAGGAGCTGGCCGGCCTCCGGCGAGGCGGCGGTGGATTGCTGCGCCAGCAGGTCTTCCAGGTAGGCCGTGATCACGCCCACCGAGTTCTTCATGTCGTGCGTCGCCACTCCGACGACGGTGGAGAAATCCATGCAGCCTCCGCTCCCAAAACGCGCATATTGCGCGCAGTCTATTGCGGGAGCGCGAACTGCGCGAGCTTGGGCGTGGTTGGGAAACCGCGACGCACCCCGCTCAGGCCACAGCGCCGAACCTGGAGGCCTTGTTCCGCTTGTGTTCGTACATCAGCGCATCGGCTGCGGCGGTCAGTTCGTCGAGCGCGACGCGCTCGCCCGCCGCATGGTGGACCACACCGGTGCTGGCCGACAGCATGTAGGGCCTGCGCCCCTCGGCGTTGAAGCGCTCGATCGCGTGCTGCAAGCGCTGGTCCACACGGTCGTGGGCATGCGTATCCAGTACGAGCACGCAGAATTCATCGCCACCGAGGCGGGCCACGATGTCGGAGCCGCGGAAGGTGTGACGCAGCACGGAAGCGGCCTCGACGAGAAGCGCGTCGCCGGCCTCGTGGCCGAATTCGTCGTTGACGCGCTTGAGCCCGTCTAGGTCGACGAACATCAACGAGCTGCCAATGCCCAGGCGCGTTGCCTGGCGCAGCGCCTGCTCGGCGAGCAGCTGGAAGCCGCGACGGTTGTTCAGGCCGGTCAGCTCGTCGGTCAGCGAGAGACGATGGATTTCGTCGTAGGCCTGCTGCAACTCGCTCGTGCGCTCGTCCACACGCCGTTCCAGGCTCTGGTAGACCTGCACGTTCTCCATCGCGATGGAGGTGCAGTCGGCCAGGGCCTGTAGCAGTTGCACCTCCTCGGCTGTCGGCACTCGCTCGCAGGCCCAGTAGTTGCCGATGGCGCCGATGGGATCGCGCGTTCGGATGGGCACCATCACCAGGCTCTTGACGAAGGTGGGGCGATAGGCCTCATGCGGGATGCGCGCATCGGCGTAGATGTCGGGGATGACGGCGGCCTGGCGGTTCAGCATGGCCCAGCCGCTGATGCAGGCCTCCAGGGGAAAGCGCATGCCCTTCCACAGCGGCTCGATGGCGTCCTCGTCGGCGTAGAAGCAGCGGCTCTCGTCACGCAGCACGAAGGTGGCGCCGTCGCAGCCAGTGAGGCGTCGCGCCGCGTGGCGCACGATCTCCTGCACGGTGGGAAGGTCCCGGGCTAGCGAAAGTTCTTGAACGACTTGCAGCAGCAAGGCCATGCCGCCGGGCGGGGCGGCCGAGCGCACCGCGTTCGTTGGGCGCACGGGTGTGTCGACGTCCATTCCAACCCCTCGTACCTCAGGTCGGACCGCCCCCCAATCTGGCGCTGATCTGCTGGGCGCCAGCGGCGATCCCTGCGCCAATCCAGCGCGCGGGACGCATTGCTCTTCTCGTGAATCGATGTTACAGGCGGCCGGGCACGGCGGGTTCTCGGGAATCTTTCGGCATTCTTTCAACGCCTAGTCCGTCTGGGGCGCCGCGGCGCGGACGATGCGTCCCTTGCCGGCACGCTTGGCCTCGTACATCGCGTCGTCGGCCTGCTTCATCAGCAGTTGCGCCGAATGGCCGTGCACGCAGCTCAGCGCCACCCCGAGGCTGGCGCCGATGCTGACCTGGTGGTCCCGGCCAATGTCGATCGGCCGCTGCACGGCGGCCAGGCAGCGCTGCAGCACCTGCAAAGCCTCGCGCTCGCCGGCCACGCCCACCAGCACGAGCGAGAATTCGTCGCCACCCAGGCGGGCCACGATGTCGTTAGCGCGCACCTGTTCGGTCAGCCGCGTGGCGACCTGTTTGAGCACCTCGTCGCCGGCTTGGTGGCCGAATTCATCGTTGATGGGCTTGAAGCCGTCCAGGTCGATGCCGCACAGTGCCACCGACTGGCCGCTACGCGCCGCGTCGCCGAGGGCCTGCTTGAGCCGCTCCTCGAACAGGCGCCGGTTCGCCACGCCGGTCAGCGGATCGTGCAGTGCCAGGTACTGGGCCTTTTGCTCGCTCTGCTTGATCGCATCGATGTCGACCATCATCCACAGGCTCTCGGTGTCGCTCACCATGGCCGCGCTCAGGTCCACCCAGATCAGTTGTCCGTCGCGTCGGCGCATCTGCAGCTGGGTGCGGAAGCGGCCCCCTTCGCGCAGCAGAGCATAGCCGTCACGGTCCACGAACTCGAAGCTCGCATCGTCGGCATAGATCGCGCGCACAGACTGGCCTGTCAGAGCTCCCA